>TBL_comb47_HYPODRAFT_10000624_pt1 | contig 46634 bp, 37 predicted proteins | sample TroBogypolimnion_40_FD_10682 | JGI IMG/M metagenome (IMG submission 10682)
AGAAACAATACACGTTGAGCTGCTTACATCAGCAGTAAGTGAATCATTTGCCATCTGCAGGTTAGAGATACGGTAGAGTTTCCCTTTCTGCGTTCCGGCCCACAGGACGGATAAATCTTGTGAAACATTGATGCATGAGATCGGGTCTTTTCCGTCAACATTGGCTATTTTAAACCATGCGGGATTGATAGCAAATTTCAGGACATCTCTTGTCATATAGATACCGGAAGTATCTTTAATATTTCCTAAGAAGAAACGTGACTGTATTACATCCTGGACCTTTACACTGTCGCCGTAAGCAATCGGTACGGGCGTTGTATATCTCATGGGGAATTTTGCATTGCTGCTGATAACGATGACAGTTGAATCAGCCGGAATATCCATCACATTTGCATGAAAAGTAACTGAATCCTGGCTTAAGGTGTAATTGAAACTTTCCCAGTTATAGATCGAGAAGAAAGCCGGGGGAGCAGGTGTTGATGATCTTGATCCAAGAAAGGTCGGGGACGGTGTCACGCCCATATCCTCAGAACGGATCAATGGAGGAGTTGCACCTGAAAGTGAGTATATAATGGTAGTTGGGTTTATCATTGACCAGGCGCAGGCGCCACCAGTTCCACCATTGCCGCCATTCCGTCCGATACTGTCAATCTGTTCACCATTCATTGGCTCATTCAAAGAGGATCCTCCCGGGATGTATTGTACTCCGATATTCTGCCCACCAGCAAGAATGGCTGTTTTGGATTGTGAAAAAGTAAGCGAGTTGAACTGGGAGATCATCAGGTTCTTTAACAGGAGCTGAAAAGTAAATCCTTGGGAACCGATTTTTGCAAGCGAAATCCCGTTATCATGTGCAATAGCAACCTGTGCAGGGTTATTGGGTCTGAAAAGATATGCATGGTGACTTATCGGAACAAATGCCGGATCAATCGTTGAGGTCTGGTTTGAAGAAACCTCTTCCCAGCTGTAGTATCCCCCGGTAGTAATTTTTTGTCCAACCCACATATTATCTCCGCCATACAGAATCTTGAAAGGATCGTCAGGATATACTGCAAGCGTATTGGCATAGCAACCATTCCCGTTCAGTGGTTCATAATTGGAATTAGACGGAAAAACAACCCGCCAGGAAATGCCTTTATCTTCTGAACAATAAACGCCATACATATTTTTGGTAGCGGAATCTGAAAGGCTTGCATACATCACGTTCGGATTACTCGGAGCAATGGCAAGGCTGATCCAGCCCACTTTGATGTTTGGTAAAGTAGAGGAAGTGCCGGTTGAAACGTTTATAAAACTGGCAGAGTTTCCGTCTGCCGAAACATAGGTGGCATTATTTACAGCAGCTATCACTGTTCCGTCAGTACCAGCTTTTACATCAACAGCAAAACCCGGGATTGCATTGGTCCAGTCTGTGCCGTTTTCCGAATACATCAATCCGGTATTGGTAGCAGCAAATATATGTCCGGCAGGTGTGCAGGCAAGATTTGTGATATATGCCCAGCCTGATGTAGGATCATTTGCCGAAGGCTGGGTTCCCGGTACCATTGTAAAAATATCTCCGTCATCCGATTTGAAAAGGCCTGTACCAACATAGCCGTCAGATTTGCAGTATGTTTCACCGGTTCCCACATAAATGGTCCCGCCAGGTGTTTGTGTCATGCATGTTACGCGCAACACTTCACTGTTTTGTGTATTGACCTGGTTCCAGGTCAAACCAAGGTTCGTTGATTTCCATATTCCACCTGCAACACCACCCGTGAACAAAGTTGTGCCCCCTGCATCTTTATTGTCAAAAAGAATTGCACGGGATCTTCCTGCAGCGTTGTTGGGACCGGTGGCAATCCAATTCAAATTCAACGGAGAGCCCTGTTTGGTCCCGGAGAACTTCTCGACCTGCTTCTGGGCAGTCAGTAAATCAACAGGATCAACTGTTCCCGTGATTTGATTGTTCCGGATCTGAGACAACCTCTCGTTCGCACTGCCGGACTTACCAGGATTCGACTTTTTCGCAAAATCATTCCCTTGATTATTTGCAAGGGAAAAAGAGGAACATAAGACAAAAGAGAACCCAACCAAAAATGTAAAAAAGCCAATTGGTAAAAATCTTTTTTTCATATCTATTTGTTTGATTATTGAATTTGGATTTGATGAATCATAACCATCCGAGAATCAGGACATACAAGTATACTCCCTTGCAATCAATTAATTCAACAAATATAAATTAAAATCTTAATTCTGCAAAAATATTTTTCTCCCCCCGAAAGTGTTTGCATTATAGCAGTTTAAAGGCTTTTCAAAGCCCACCCGGCCGAAATAAAAAAGAGGAAAAAAGAAATAAAAGAGGAGCGAAAGGGGATCAGATTTTTTCAACAGCAGATGAGGGCAACCAGCCAACCGAACCGTTTGCTATCTTTATTTCATACCAGTTCCCGATGGTATCAATCAACCTGACCTTAGTTCCTTCGTGAAGAACAAAAAGATCAACACTCTTTTCATCCGGAGAACTTTTGACGGTAACCGTAGGAGTAAAAATGACAGCTTCCTTATTGTTGTTGATGATGCGATAGTTTTTATAGGCCAGGAGAAGGCAGAATATGGAGCAGCCCAGAAAAACAATTCCCATCCAGAACCCTGATTTTCGCAGCAGCATACGGTTGGAAACGAAATAGACAAAACCGGAAACCAGTGCAATGACCAAGGTAATGATGGCTATTTTTGCCCATTGATCCATGGACATGAGTTCCCACAGCGACCTTAGCCAGCGTATGTAGAATAGTTCAGGAATCGGTTCTATCTTATCGGCGATTTTGTTGTTGGCAACGGAAAGGTTATAGTTAACATCCTCATTCCCGGGATCCAGTTTCCGTGCTTTTTCATAATACAGGATGGCCTGGGGCAATTCATTCAATTTATAATATGCGTTCCCGAGGTTGAAGTACAATTCGGGTGATTCTACCCCTGAATGAAGAACTTTTTTGTACAATTCAGCCGCATTGGCGTAAAAACCTTCAGTATAAGCTTTGTTGGCCTTTGCAATAATACCCTGTTCTTCACCCGCAAACAGTGCATTACAAAGAATCAGGAAAAGGATGATCAGGAGGTTCTTTTTCATAAGCTATTTGAGTTCCTTTTCAATCTTTGAAATAATATCAAGCGCTTCATTATAGATCTTGTCCATTATCAGGGTCTTCTCCCCCGGAGCAAACCTTGCATACTCAGTATTGTTGAGGGTTTCAATGAACTGGTGGATCAATTCCTCCCGCATCTGCTTTCCCTGAAGGGCTTCCTGCACCGAATCGCTGGACAAAGATGCCAGTGGAATGCTGAATTTATCGCTGAGATAACCCCAGAGAGCCTGGGATATCTCTTCATAAAAAGGCTCCTGCTGCCTGGCTTTCAGGAAATTCTCGGCTTTCTTCAGTCGTTTCCTTGCAACTTTGGTAGCTTTCCGGTTTTTCATCAGGATCGTATTGCTGCGTCGTACCTCCTGCTTTCTCCAGTAAAAAAGGAGGACGATAAACAGGAGGACAGGAACGATCAGGAGAATAAAGAAAAGAGGCGATCCAAAGAAAAATGTCCCGGTTTGCTGAAGCATGAACGGCGGGTTTTTAATATGCCGGATATCACTTCCGATATATTTGATGTCCTCTTTGCTCACCCCGGAATATGTAACCGTGGAGCTTTCACCGGTTCCCTTCTCGACATCGAGGTTAAAAGCCGGACTCGTGAGTGTGACGTACCTTTTCTTCGACAGGTCGAAGTAGGAAAACGTTATGGGCTTGATCTCAAATTTACCTGGTTTCCTTGGAATAATAAGGTATTCAAACGTCTGGCTTCCGGAAATCCCGGCAGCTGTTGTGCTTATATTGCTGGATATCTTTGGATCGTAGGTCTCAAAATCGGGAGGAAACGTCACATTCATCTTGTCAATCAACTGGATGTTGCCCTGGCCCGTGACCGTGCATTTAAGGTTCACAGCGTCATTTGTCTTGACATGAGTCTTGTCAATCTCCGCCTTAAAGGTAAAGTTTCCTACCGCGCCACTGAAATCGGCAGGTTTCTCTGCAGTTGGCAACGGACGTACATTAATAGCCAGGGAATTAGACTTCAGGGTTTTGTCAACTGTAGCATAGGCATTACTGAAAAAACTGTCATTGAAGAAATCGTCAAAAAAAGGATCTCCGGTTTTGGTTTTAGTTGCCCTCCGGATTTGTGCCACACATTCCATCTCCATTGGATCAATCACAAGTCTTCCGCTCTTGATCGGGAACAAGGCAACTTTCTTGATCTCAGCTACAATATATTGCTCCCCGTCAATAACCTGGGTCGTCTGGCTCAGCTTTTCATTTTCCTTGATCAGGTTCTGCGACCAGAATCCCTGGAATGAAGAAAGTTTCTTGATGGATATCTGATTGATAGGAACCTTGGTATAGATCTTATACGTCACCACGATTCCCTCTCCCTGCAAAGGATCCGAATTACTTGCAAAGGCTTTCAGGAAGATGTCGTTGGCCCCTGACTGAATGCCGGAATTCCCTGGTTGCCCGGTTCTTGCCTGGCGGGCTCCCGGGTTCTGTCCCTGGTTTTGCTGGCCTCCTCCACCCTTCTCAACTTTCACCGTGATGGTATTCGACTTGAATTGCTTTTGATCAACAGTAACCAGTGCTGCAGGGATCTCAAAAGTTCCTTCCCGGGAAGCAAGCAGGTAATAGGCATAGGTATAGGTGATGGACATTGAGGTGCGGCCATTGATGGCACGGATGCTTGATGTTGTCGAAGTGTTGGGCCCCGAGATCAGGTCAAACCCGGAGATGGCAGGCCCGCGGAAATTACTTCCCTGGGCATTGAGCGTATATGTGAGGGCAAATGTTTCGCCGACAGAAACCACAGGTTTGGCAGAAGCTGTGAACTGCACCTCCTGTGATACGGCATAAAATCCAAAAAGAAAAAGCAACGACAATAATGAAACAATCCGCTTAATCATATGCTTATTCTAGGTTGTTAATCTTATTACCAATCCTTGATGATTACCATCTGATTGGCCTGTACTTTTTTCTTGTCCACCTTCTGCAGGGTTTTTTTCTCATCATTCTTCAATGCCTCAAGCATTCTTTCTGCATCTTCCTTGCTTATTTTCTTCTCTTCAGGTGGTTTGTCTTTTTTATCCTGTTTCTGATCCTTGTTCTGATCCTGCTTTTGCTTGTCCTTATCCTTATCCTGTTTGTCTTTCTTATCCTGGTCTTTTTTGTCCTGCTTTTTTTGATCCTGCTGCTGCTTCAGCATCATCTTTGCATATTCAAGATTGTATTTGGTGTCTTTATCCGAAGGATTGTTGATCAGCGAATTTTTATATGCCAGGATGCTTTTATCATACTGTTTTGCCTCCAGGAGAGAGTTCCCAAGATTATGCAGGACCTTGGCCTTATCTGCAGAACTTAATTTCGATTCAGCCATTTCCCCGAAAATTTTGGATGATTCGTCAAAATTCTTCTGTTTGTAGACGGCATCACCCAGGTTGAACTGGCCTTTCGTTGATTCCTTGCTGAGTTCCAGGCTTTTCCTGTAGCTCTTTTCCGCATCCTTGTATTTTCCCTGCTCATACAGCTTATTCCCTTCACGGAGCAGTTTGGTTGCATCCTGGGAACGGGAAGGAAACGGTCCGATGAGGATCAAAAATGAACACATGATCAGCTTTGCCAGGGTGTTCCTGCAAAAAGATGACTGCACGTTCATGAATGACACCGAAAAGAAATTCAGAATTTTCATTTCTTATTTATGATTGTCTGTTGTCAGTTTTTTTTCAAATGGTTTGAACTTGCTAAACCATTGATTCTTTTTATCGTATACGAAAAGCTCAAAAATAAGGAATATCAGGCTCAATGCAATAAAATACTGAAAGAGGTCCTCGTAGTCAGAATACTGACGGTTATCAATTTCTGATTTCTGAATTTTGCCGATGTCGTCAAGAACCTTCTGTAATCCCACATCCGAATTATTGGCACGGACATAAATTCCTTTGCCTGCGGCGGCTATCTGTTGAAGCAGTGATTCATCAAGCCGGCTGACAATGACATTGCCTTCCCTGTCTTTCTTAAAACCGGTCTGGACATTTCCGTTGTATATGGGGATCGGCGCTCCGTCAGGCAGTCCCATTCCGATGGTATAAACGGTAATGCCTTTTTTCCCTGCTGCTTCCGCCTGTTCCATTACATCTCCTTCATGATCCTCCCCGTCGGTGATGATGATGATCGCTTTGTTGGCCTTGCTCTGACCAAAGGAGTTTACCGAAAACTCAATGGCTTCACCAATGTTCGTCCCCTGCACTTGAATAGAATTGGTACTGATCGTTGCAAGGAACAACTTGGCAGCAGCATAATCCGTTGTAATGGGAAGCTGTGTAAACGCTTTACCGGCAAAGATCACAATTCCGATCCTGTCGCCTTCCAGGTCGTCAATCAGCTTTGAGATCGCCTGTTTCGCTCTCTCCAGTCGGTTTGGTGTGATATCCTGCGCTAGCATGCTGTTGGAAACATCAAGTGCGATCATCAGGTCAATGCCTTTCCGCTGGACCTTCTCAAGCTTTGAACCCGATTGAGGATCAACCAGGGCCATGACCAGGAATCCCGTTCCCAGCATGAGCAGGATAAACTTAAAAAACAGCCTGCTGTTGGAATAATCTGGCATCAGTTGCATGATCAGCGGATACTCACCGAATCTCCTGAGGGACTTTTTCCTCCAGATCAGGAACAAAACGAACAGCACCGTTAATGCCGGGATCAACAGCAGTAAATAGAAAAATATGCTATGTGCAAAGCGGAACATCAGTTATGGAATATTTCTAAAATATGTGTTTCTGCATACAATTTCAACAACGATAAGCCCAAGCGCAATCAGGGCAAGCAACAGGAACTCCTCTTTTTTCTTGCGGAACTCCGTCACATCAATCTTTGATTTTTCAAGCTTATCAATCTCCTTATAAATCTGATGAAGCTTATTGTTGTTTGTAGCGCGGAAGTATTTTCCATCCGTAAGACGCGCCACATTGGTCAGCCTGTCTTCATCAATCTCAACTTTCATGCTCTGCATCTGAATCCCGAAGGGAGTCTGGACCGGGTACGGAGCCATTCCCATGGTTCCGACTCCGACCGTATAGATCCGGATTCCGTAAAGCTTTGCAATTTCAGCAGCCGAAAGCGGGTCAATGGCACCCATATTGCTAACCCCGTCAGTCAGCAAAATGATCACTTTCGATATTGCCTTACTTCCGCGGAGACGGCTTACGGCAGTTGCCAAACCATCGCCCAGGGCCGTACCGTCATCAATCATCCCGCTGTGAATATCTTTAAACAGATTTTTCAGGACGGCATGATCGGTGGTCAGCGGACATTGCGTGAATGTTTCCCCGCTAAAAATAACCAGCCCGATCCGGTCGCTGGGTCGGCCGTCAATGAACTCCATGGCTACATTCTTTGCAGCTTCAATCCGGTCCGGGTGAAAATCACGGGCAAGCATACTTCCGGAAACATCCATCGCCAGGACGATATCAATTCCTTCCACGCTGACATCCTGCCGGCTCAGGCTGGATTGCGGCCGGGCCAGTGCAAGGATGAGCAATGTAATTGCCAGCATGCGCAAGCCATACAACGCATGATAAAGGTATAACCGGATACTCTTCTTATTGCCTTCAAAACCCTTGGTTGAAGAAAACCTGATGTCCGCATTGTTTTTCTTCTGCCTGTAAAAATACCAGGCAACCAATGCCGGGATCAGCAAAAGGAGGAAAAGGTAACCCGGTTGAGCGAATGTGATGCCCTTTAACATGTCTTATTCTTCTTTTTTATCAGCTGCCTGAATTTCCTTTTTCACGATGGTGGAATTCACAAAATCGATCGCATACTGCAGGCTTCGCTCATGCTCATCAGGCAATGGCTGTGCCTTTGCAAACTTTACAAGATCTGCCAGTGTTAATATCTGCAGAAGTTTCTCCCTCGATACTGCAGGAATTTCATTCGTTCCTGAAAGATCTTCCAGGATTTCATCCGTTGTACTTTCCAGTGCCATGATCCTGAACCGTTCTTCAAGGTATTGGCGTATTATGTCCGTAACTTCCGTATGGTATTCCTTGATCTTCCCTCCCTGCCAAAGCTTTTTAATTCTTAATTTTTCCAGCTCCGACAATGCAATTTCAAAAGGTTGCAGGATGATTCTTGGCTTGAGTTGGAATACAGGTTCTGACTTTTTCCGTTTCTTCAGGTAATAAACCACAAACCACGTGATCAGCCCCAGGATGATTGCAAGGATGATCCACGGGATCATCTCACGGAATGTAATGGGAATCTTCATCGGGCCTTTGATCGGTTTGATGGCTTGCGTTGTATCAACATGTACCGAATGCACGTCCAGAATCATCGGTTCCGTCTGGCTGTAATGCAGCGTAGTATCAGGCGTTTCACGGAAGTAAAATTTGATGGGCGGAAGGGTATAATTGCCCGAGTCAAATGATGTTACTCTTAATACCTGGTGAAGCGTGATCCACTTTTTGTCTTTTGAATACGCCGTGTCAATTTTCGAGTGGCTCAGCACCTGGATCTTCCCGAACGTGGTGTCAACGATCTGTGGCCACTGGATCCGGGCTTTACTTGAAAACTGGAAGCTCATCGAAAGATTGGTCTGATCCCCGATCAGCATCCTGTTTGTATCCAGTTTTGCAGCCGCACGATATTCCTGGCTCTGCAAAGATCCGAATGCAATCAACACCAGAAAAACAATGAATGCTCCTTTAATCCTTCCGGACATCACTTTAGCCGTTTTCACTGTTTGCAAAAAATTCATCTCCATCATTTATTATTTCCTGGCACCTCTTCTTTTGAACAGACCGATCAGTGGTCTTACATAATCCTCATCGGTACGGATCTTCACGAGGTCTACACCGCTTCTCATGGTCACGTCATTAAGGTAGGCAGCCTGCTTAAGATACCATTTGCGATAGGATTCCCGAGTCTTCTTATCTGACGAATCGACCCACATCTGTTGGCCCGTTTCCGCATTTCTGACCCTGATCAGGCCAACATCGGGGATCTCGGTTTCCCTCACATCAAAGATATTCACAGCAATCAGGTCATGCTTTTTATTTCCGATCTTCATTGCATCATCAAACCCTTCGCTGAGGAAGTCTGACAACAGAAAAGCCGTACATCTTTTTTTAATCACATTGGTAAAATAGCGCAGTGCTCCCCTGATATCGGTTTCCGTATTCTGCGGAACAAAATCAACAAGTTCACGGATGATCCGGAGAATATGTGACGTTCCCTTTTTCGGTGGAATAAATTTTTCAATTTTATTGCTGAAAAAGATGACCCCGACCTTATCGTTGTTATGAATGGCGCTGAATGCCAGTACAGCTGCAATTTCAGTAATCTGGTTCTGCTTGATGTTCTGCTGTGTGCCGAACTGGTTTGAACCGCTGACGTCGATAATCAGCATTACCGTCAGTTCACGTTCTTCATCAAAGATCTTTATGTACGGATGATTGAACCGTGCCGTGACATTCCAGTCAATGTTCCGGATGTCATCACCGTACTGGTACTCCCTGACTTCGCTGAAAGCCATACCCCTTCCCTTAAAAACACTGTGATATTGTCCTGAAAAGATGTGATTGGACAATCCCCGTGTTTTTATTTCGATCTTCCTGACTTTTTTAAAAATTTCCGAAGTTTCCATCGTATCAGTTGATGAAATGTTGTATTGTAATTCTGCTGAGTAAAAAGCTGAAGAAACGATTAAGGCACTTCGATCGTATTTAAGATTTCGCTGATGATATCTTCTGTTGTGATATTTTCAGCTTCGGCTTCATACGTGAGCCCGATCCTGTGACGCAGCACATCGTTGGCAATGGCACGAATATCCTCCGGGATCACATAACCCCTGCGTTTGATGAAAGCAAATGCTTTCGATGCAAGCGCCAGGTTGATGCTTGCCCTGGGTGAAGCTCCATAGGAGATCAGTCCTTCGAACTTCTTCAGCTTATATTCCGCCGGGAAACGTGTGGCAAAGACAATATCTGTAATGTAATTCTCTATCTTTTCATCCAGGTAAACCTCGCGTGTAACAGCCCGGGCACGTATTATGTCTTCCGGTTTCAGGACTTTGGCTGTAGACACCGACTCGCTGGATATATTCTGGCGGATGATCGCTTTTTCCTCCTTCTTATCCGGATAAGAGATGACGACTTTCAGCATGAACCGGTCAACCTGGGCTTCAGGAAGCGGGTATGTACCTTCCTGCTCGATCGGGTTCTCCGTTGCCAGTACGAGGAAGGGTTCCGGCAGAACAAACGTCTCATCGCCGATCGTAACCTGCCGTTCCTGCATGGCTTCAAGCAAAGCGCTTTGCACCTTTGCCGGTGACCGGTTGATCTCGTCTGCAAGAACGAAATTTGCAAAAACAGGTCCCTTCCTCACTTTGAATTCTTCTTTCTTCTGGCTGTAGATAAGCGTTCCGATAAGGTCGGCAGGCAGAAGGTCGGGAGTAAACTGGATACGGCTGAATTTTGCATCAATGATATTTGCCAGTGATTTTATGGCAAGCGTCTTTGCCAGTCCCGGAACACCTTCAAGCAGGATGTGACCATTGGACAACAAACCGATCAATAACCTTTCAATCATCTGCTTCTGACCCACGATGACCTTGTGCATTTCCATCGTGATGATATCAACAAAACTGCTCTCCTGCTGGATGCGTTCATTTAAGGCTTTAATATCCGTTTCCATCATATGTTTCTTATTTTTAAGCGTGCAAATTTAGACATTTGAAAAAAAGATAGAAAAAAAATTATTGTTAATATTTGTTAAGCCAAAAGTTAAATAAAAGTTAAGCAGGATAAATGATTGCGTGATTATTCGTGATGATAGGATTCATTTTTCAGGATAGTCAGCGCACGGTACAATTGTTCCATAAAAAAAAGCCTGACCATCTGGTGCGAAAATGTCATCCGTGAAAGCGATAGCAATTGTCCTGCCTGTTGTTTCAGTGATTCATCAAATCCATAAGGTCCACCCACAACAAATGTCAGGGTCTTCCCGCTTCCTGAAAATTTCTGGTTAAGAAACCCTGAAAATTCCACAGAGCTCATCTCTTTCCCTTTCTCATCAAGGAGAATTACGAAATCCGAGGAAGAAATATTTTCCCTGATCTTTTCAGCTTCGCGCATCTTCCACTCAGCTTTGCTCAGGTGAACCGAATTTTTCAGGCCCGGAATCTCAAGCATGGAAAACTTCACATAGCGGTTGATCCTGGTTTCATATTCTGACATGCCTGTCTTAAGATACGGCACCTCAGTCTTTCCGATTACAATCAGCCTGACCTTCATAATCCGGTGTTCCTTTGTAATTTATTAATCATGATGAGCAATCGCTTCCGGCTGATTGGATTTACCAATAGCGTTGAAACGGATATAAAATTGTTTAAATTTGCATAATTACTGATTTTAATCTCCCGTTTATGAAGAACATCGGAAAAGTTTTACTGATTCTCTTCTTTTTTTATTCCGGTCACCCAATGCAGGCCCAGACAGCAGGTCCCGAAGAGACCAATAAGCTGATCCTTGCGGCACTGAACGCAGGGAACGCTGCTGATTTAGCCAAATATTTCAATGCCATGGTTGACCTGGGAATTTCAGGCACCGAGGATTCTTACAGCAAAAACCAGGCGACCCGGATCATCCAGGATTTTTTTACGAAATACCCTGTTAAATCTGTTAAGATCATGAAACAGGGCACATCCAATGATGGCTCCCAGTTTTCCATCGGACAATTACAGGCAGGCACCAAAACTTTTCGGCTTTATTACCTGTTAAAAAAAGTTTCTGCCCAATACCTGATCCAGCAGTTTCAGATTGAAGAAGAAAATTAATCGCAAACTTACCAGTTCGATGAATCTTGATCAAATAATTGAGAATGCCTTACACGAAGATATTGGTGATGGCGATGTTACTTCTTTGTCCATATTTCCGAAAACAACCGAAGGAACTGCCCGGTTACTGGTGAAGGACCAGGGCATCCTGGCCGGTGTCCCGGTGGCTGAGAAGGTGTTTCACAAGCTTGATCCTTCGCTGCGCCTGAAATTATTTAAAAAGGATGGTGATAAAATTTTCCCGGGAGATATAGTTTTTGAAGTCGCGGGAAAAATTCTGTCAATTCTAACTTCTGAGCGGATTGTCCTGAATTTCATGCAACGACTGAGCGGTATTGCCACTGTAACGCATCATATCGTGGGTATGATCAGTGACCTTCAAACCAAGATCCTTGACACCCGGAAGACTACACCAAACCTGAGGGAGCTCGAGAAGTATGCGGTGCGTATCGGGGGCGGGCACAATCACCGGATGGGCTTGTACGACATGTTCCTGATCAAGGATAATCACATTGATTTTGCCGGGGGAATTGTCCCTGCAATCCTAGCAGCAAGAAAATTTATCACAGAAAAAGGAAGGCCCGACCTTAAGGTTGAGATTGAAGTCAGGAATTTCAGGGAACTGGAGGCTGTTCTGGAATATGGACATGTTGACCGGATACTCCTGGATAATTTTGTTCCCGAAGCACTGGCAGAAGCCGTGCGGTTTGTTGATGGCCGGTTTGAGACCGAGGCATCCGGAGGAATTACATCCCAGAATGTAAGGAGCTATGCCGAAACCGGGGTGAATTACATTTCCATCGGGGCACTCACCCATAATTTCAGGAGTCTCGATTTAAGCCTTAAAGCGATATTGCCAACTCATCAGCACAAAGTTCGTCAAGCTGAATAAAATGGTTGATTGGTTCCTGCACCTGCGGTTCATCGCATTCCTGGTCAAACTTTCAAAAAAGATCATTTTGCCTGGCTTTGACGGGTTGCCACTCTATGATGTGACCGTCTTTTTTATAAAAGGACTTTCAAAAGGATATATCACTTCGCGGGCATCCGCCATTTCATTCAACCTGTTCCTTGCCATTTTCCCCGCCCTGATCTTCTTTTTCACCATCATTCCGTTCATTCCCATCGAGAATTTTCAGCAAACTCTATTGGCCCTGATCCATGATTTCATGCCGGGTAAAGCCTATGAAACCGTTAGGGAAACGGTGGAAGACATCGTTACCCGGCCGCGCGGGGATCTGCTTTCAATCGGTTTTATCCTGTCGCTTTATTTTTCGACCAATGGAATCAACAGTCTTATGGAGGCATTCAATAACACGTACCACGCAATGGAGACCCGGACCATTGTAAAGCAGCGGCTGATCTGCCTGCTTCTGATGATCATTATCTCCTTATTGCTGATCATTGCCATTGGCCTTATGACATTTGGGAACGATATACTGACGCTTATCCTGCCACGGGGCATCACACAAAGTGGACTTTATTTCGGCGCTATCCGGCTGATCAAATGGCTGATCATCCTGGCCACACTCTTCTTCACGACAGCTTTCCTTTACTATTTCGCCCCTGCCAAAAGAAAACATTTCCGTTTCATCTCAGCCGGGGCTTCCCTCGCCACATTCCTGATTATTGTCACAACCCTTGGCTTCAACTTTTACGTCGACAATTTTTCCAAGTACAATGCATTGTATGGCTCTATCGGAACCCTGATGGTGGTGATGCTGTGGATCTACTTCAACTCATTCAGCCTGCTGATCGGCTTTGAGCTGAACGCGAGCATCAAGAATGCAAAAGTTGTGCAGCCTGAACCAGGAAAAAAACATCACGGATAATCCAGGGGTTCTCATGCTTTGATCTTCGCCAGGAAGCCTGCGAGATACCTGCTTTTCTTTGCTTCTTCAACCATCTGTAATAATTCTTTCCGGAAAACCAGGATTACTGCTATGTAGATAATAATTAGCTGGAATAAATAAACCAGGATCCCCGGATGATGCTGGAAAGCAAAAAACGAAATGATACACAGGACGGTGTAAAAGAGAGGAAGGTAAAACTGCTTTACATTATTGACTTTAAAAGAGAAGACTTTCCTGGAACCAAGATACAGCAGGAAAACCTGGAAAAACTTTGAAAGGAGCCCGGCATAAACGATCCCGATCAACCCGAATTCCCTGATCCCGAGAATGCTCAGCGATACCTGGATAACAGCAGCAACACCGAAAATGACCGGAAGCAATTTTGTCCTCTTAAAATAGTAGATCGGTAGACTGTACATCGTGTATAAACTGCGTGTAACATACCCAAGACAAAGCAGCCCGACAAAAGAAAAGCCTTTATACAACTCATGATTTTTGACAAGAAACGGGATGATCAGCGGAACGGCGATCACCATTAACGGGATGAGGAAAAGGTTCACAATCGTGTATCCATTGAAATAACGGTTCATCTCAATCGTGCTTTCCTTCAGGTTTAGTTCCTTAAACATGTTAAACACCTTTGGAGTGATCGCAACAGCAAGGCCGCTTTGGATAAATTCAAGTACAACAATGCATTTTACCGTGAAGTCATAGATTGCCACATCGGATGATTGCATCAGCGCTTTGATAATAAAACGGTCGAGCGAAGAGAGTACCCAGCCAATTAAGATGAACAGGAATACCGGGAAACAGAAGATGAAGATGCCACGCAGGTAGGAGATGTGAATGCTGATCCCGAATTCTGTTTTGAAAAAATAAAAGACCACAACTGAATTGATGAAACTCGCGAGGAATCTGCCCCAGATTGGACCGATGAGCGTACCTGGAAAGAGAAACAGCAATCCCAGCGAAAAGACGATGGTCATGATGAATGTAGAGATGTTCATCCAGAAATAGCGATCGGGTTTTTCCTGGTTGATGAGCAGGTTTGTGTAGGTCTTGAAAAAGCTGTTGCTTATTCCTGTAAGGATTGACAGGAATCCGAACGGATAAAATTTCAGATCCTGCTTCGGCCAAAATGCTTTAAAGATGACATTTCCGGAGAAAATTGAGAACAGGACAAATATCAATCCGATAACAAGAAGCAACCCGGCGACCGTCCCGATGTAATTTTTCAGTTTGTCAGGTTTGTCCTTGAATTCAAAATAATGAACCCCGATGCTGGTATCCATCGCAAAATTCACGATGATCTGGACGAGAAATGCAATTACGATATACAAGGCAAGCAAGCCGAGATCGCTGGTTGATAGCAGGTTTGCATAGAAAAGCAGCAGGACAAAGGATGTTGCAAGCGGCAATGCCCCGATGACAGAATAGATGATGGAAGACTTAAAGAATTTCTTGGAGATCATTCAACTGGTTTGCTGCAGAGTTCAGTATTGCAGTACAAATATAAAGGAATTCTGGTTGTCTGTATAGTTTGACCTTTACAACAACCCGCTATAAAATTGATCAAAAAAACACTCCATACAGTTCATGCATCATGAAGTGGAGTGTTTTTTGTGGAGTTGGAGGGAATCGAACCCTCGTCCAAACAAGCAGCAAAACTGCTTTCTACATGCTTAGCTTCTTATTGATTGTCGGGGACGGGCCGGTAAAAAGCGGACCTACCTGCTCCTTATTCCCTAAAATCTCATTCCGGCACCGGGAATTTGCCGCAACCAGCTCAACATTTTTGATGCCTCGTCCGGAACACCGTTGAGCAAGGTTTCCCGGGAGACAAAAGGCACTTAATTTCTAAAATTAAGCAGCCAATCTGTAAGAATAATTGTCGCCATTTATTGGCTGTGTGAATTAGCGTTTATCGAGACCCGTTCACAACGCTCGGCATGCTTACAATCCCACTTTCTTGCTGTCAAATCCAGTCAACCCCAAAATGAATATCATTTTGTCCGTCCGGCGAAATCAGAAAGTTTTGAAAATGATTTGCGTATGCAAAGATACGATAAAACCCCGGACTTTATAAATGCAGCAGTGTATTCACAAAACCGGAGAGGTTGTATTCGCTGTTAAAAATCTTGTAAAGTTCGGCGATGATCGGAAACTCAGAATTCACATCCATGAATTTTGAGATCTCTTCATAGAAAACATTGACAGCAACCTGTCCTTCCAAAACAAGATCGTGGGAGACATTTTTGGTGAAGAAGCCTTTGCCGATAAGCAATCCCAGGGTCCGGTTACGGCTCAGGTCGTTCAATGCAGTCAGCGTGAAATCGCCATAACCACAATATTTAAAGATGGTCTCCTCTTTCCCTCCGAACTGGATCAGGACCTTCCGCATTTCGTTGAATGCTTTGGTAAGAAAGAGAAAACGGATATTGGGTGAATTAAAATGTGCATCAACAATGCCCATTCCAATGGCATAGATATTTTTCAGGATGCTGAGAATTTCAATCCCTTCAAGGTCATCCGAATGATCCAGGTAGATCGAAGTTCCTTCAAAAACAGAGGAGATGATCTCGGCATCCTGTTTTTTCATTGCTCCAAGGGTGAAGGCTGTCGGAACATGATTGATAATTTCTTTGGCAAAGCTGGGGCCTTTGAGTGTACATGCGGGGTTCCGCAATTTTTCCTGAAGGCATCTGATGATGGTTTTATGTTCATTCCCGAATCCTTTAGCAAGATTAACCAGGATTGCGTTTTCCGGAATATGATCACGGATGCTCTCAAGGTAATCCATCATTCCTACGGAAGGAATTGCGAGAAAGATGATATCCGAATCTTTCAGGCCACTGATATCGGTGGATGATTTCAACAACGGATTCAAATGAATTGCCGGAAAATATTTTGTATTGATTGATTCGTTGTTTATGGAATCTGCAACATGCTGCTCGATTGTGTACAGGATAACCCGGTGATCGTGATTATCCAGTATGATGTTACCAAGTGCTGTTCCAATTGTTCCGGCTCCAAGAAATGAAATCTGCAATGTATCCCTCATAATAATTTCTGAATCTCCCTGCTAAAGTTTTTCTTTAATTGGTAAGATGATGGTAAAGCATGCACCATTTTTGTTCTCAATAAATAGCTTTGCACCAAGTTGTTCAACAAGTAGTGCAAGTATCTGGTTTCCCAGTGTACTGTCCTCCTGGAGTGTAAAATCCTCAGGAAGTCCGATCCCGTCATCCCTGATCATAAGCCGTCTTAGTTTTTGCCCGGAATTTTCACTGTCAGGAGGAAGGAATTTATATTCTATCCAGAGATTTCCTGTGTTTTTCCCGGGAAAAGCATATTTAAACGCATTTGTGATCAACTCATTGACGATAAGCCCCATGGGTAAAACTACAGTTGCATCAAGAGATTCCTCATCAAAGTTTGTATGAATCAGTACGCGGTTATCATTAAAAGCTATGGAAATAATGTTGATAAGATTGGTGAGGTAATGTCCAACCTGCAGTGTTTTCGTATTGTTTGTTGTATAGAGTTGTTCATGGACCAGGGCCATGGTAAGGACACGTGACTGAAGATCCGTGAAGAGGTCCATTGTTTTTTGATCAGAGATGACGCTTTTGTGCATCCCGGTGAGGCTGGCAAGAATAGTAAAGTTATTCTTCACGCGGTGATTGACTTCCCGCATCAGGAATTCTTTTGTTCTGCCGGCTTCCAGCAACGCCTGCTCCTGCTCTATCTGTTTGGTGATATCTCTCATTACCGAGATCATCTCGATCAGTTCTCCGGATGTTTGATCGACGATTGGATTAACATGATTTTGGATCCAAAAATAGTTGCCATCTTTCCGCCTGGCCCTGTATAGCATTTTAAGGGGTTCCTTGTGTTGCCTGATTTCTGCCACACATTTTCGAAAATATTCCATTGAGTCAGGGTGAATTAATGTCAGATAGTCGGGAACGTCCATTAATTCCTGCGGAGTAAATCCCCAGATAGCTGTGCAGGCAGAAGAAATAAAATTCCTGTTTAACTTAGCGTCGACCCTCGTGATCATATCCAGGACATTATCGGCGATGAACCGGTAGTTTTTTTCACTTTGGATCAGCTTTTGTTCCGTCTGAATCCTCTCGGTAATCTCTTTTTTAAGGCTGACATTCAGTTCCTCTTCGATTTTTTTAGCCTTTTTATTTTTCACCAGTACATAATAAATCAGGATGCAGATGCCACCCATCAAAAGGGAAAGGAGTAAAAAGAATATATTGATGGTGGTTCTCTTGCTGATCTCTAATCTTTGTACGGCATTTTCGTTTTTCAGATTTGCTGTCGATTTCTCCTGATCACTGATCGCCTGGTTGGTCAGGTAGATGTAAAGATCCTTCCGGTTGTTCTCATTGTTTACACTATCCCTGAAATCCGAATAAAGCTGGAAATATTTTAATGCGGTCGGATAATCTTTTCTGCTGTTATAAACCTCAAAAAGGCCTTTGTATCCATTTACCAGGAGTGAGTTGTGTTTGAATTGTTCAGCCATTTTCACACCATCATTCAGGTAATGGACTGCTGAATCCTGCATTCCCATTAAAAAATATGTATGCCCGATGTTGATCAGGGAACTAGCATACTGGGCGGGTTGATTATACTTTTTACGGATATCCAGGGCTTTAAAATTATACTCCTGGGCGATGGAGTATTCCTTCAATAAGCCGTGGATGTGGGCAATGAGGGTGTAGAGGGAGCCAATGTCAATTCGAACATAAGATTCCATCTCAATTTCTATGGCGTTATTGAAAAAGAACAAAGCAGCTCTGTAGTCATTTTGACAAAGGGATACTGTGCCTAACTCGCGATATGCCCTTGATTCAAGTATTTGATTATTACTTTTAGATGCTAAATTTAATGCACAGAACAAATGATTTTTTGCCAGAGTAAAATTTCCATTATTTTGATCAATCCTGCTTAAGCTGATCAAAACCTTAGATAAATTTATTGTGTCCTTCGTTTTTATTGAAGTTCGTTCGACTTCTTGAAAAAGTAAACTGGCCTCATTATTCCTTTTCAAGGATACAAGTAAATCCCCAATATAGATTTTTATTACGCTTTGGATTTTCCTGTTCCCAACTCTGTTGGCCACTTCAAGAGCCGAGTTATAATTAGTTAGAGCAATCAAATAATTTTTCTTATTCGAATAGAATGTTCCAAGATTTAAGAAACCCCGTGAAATTCCTTCCAGATAACCTATTTTCTTGGAAATATTAATAGCATTGGTTGAATATGAATACAAGGAATCTAACGAACAATCCTGCAAAGATTCGGCAAGTTTGTAGAGGCGGTTTACCCCAGCAATGTCATCCCCTTCTTTATTAGCAATAATAATCTTTGTTGCTTTATTTCCCAAGGCTTCGACAGAGGGAATAAAACGAATGAAGATAATCAGTAATAATGCTACATAGCCAGTCAATTTAGACCGATAACGGCACTTCATAAGTTCTTCAATAGTTTTACCATTCTTATACAAAAATAAGGATTATATTCAAATAACCTATTAACATGTTGAATCAATGATCGCAACAGTTGTTTCTATTGATCTTTTAATAAACTAGTGCGATAATGAAAATCCTCTGATGTAGGGAACTAAGATCCTTACATTCTCTTATCTCAATTCTTATCTTTGTCGTACTATCAATATTGCATAATCAGGAAGTCTGAAAACGTTCCCAAATCCTTATAGCATGAAATTTTGCTTTATTTGTCCAGAATATCCAGAAGGTCCCCATGGAGGAATTGGAACATATACTCAACAAACTGCAAAAGAATTGTCAGCACTTGGGCATCAAGTTAGGGTAATCGGTGTATACCCAAAATCATATCCAGCGCCTGACTTTGAAGAAAGTGGGAACATTAAAATTTTGAGGCTGAGGGTTGGAAATGGAAAGTTTGGATGGATAATCCCATGGATTCATCAGTTTCAGATTATTAAAAGATGGGTTAAGGAAAAAGAGGTTGATTTAATTGAAGCTCCTGATTCCCGCGGTTGGTTTGCATTTTGGGGAAAACTAAACGTTCCAATCATTTTAAGATTTCACGGATCTCAAACATATATAGCATCCATCCTTATGAAAAAGCCTAATCAATTAACTTGGTTACTAGAGAAACTGAGTTACCAACGGGCCGATGCCTTATCATCTGTTTCCGAATTTAATGCCGCAACAACAGCTAATCTGTTCAATATTTCGAAACCAATAAAAGTTATTTATAATGGAATAAAGACAATTCAACTTTCCAATGTAGAGAGAGAAAAATTTCACATAGTTTTTGCTGGAACATTGGCTGAATATAAGGGAATTCTTGATTTCCTAAACGCATTAAGATTATTAGCAAATGAAGAAGTTAACTTTAAGGCAAGCATCTATGGCAAAGATGCCAAGATTGGTAATAAAAATGCCTCTGAATATATTAATGACTTTTCAATAGAACCAGTTCTTCAAGGGAAAATAAACTATTATGGTAGTGTAAAAATATCAGAATTAATGGATATTTATCAGAAAGCTACAGTTGCCGTTTTCCCTTCTCATGTTGAATCATTTGGATTAGCGCCCGTTGAAGCTATGATGTGTGAATGTCCTGTAATCTTTACGAATAACACAACAGGGCACGAGATCATTGAAGATAAAATGGATGGAGTCTTAGTTCGTCCTAAAAAACCAATTGAAATTAAGGAAGCGGTTCAATTTTTATTGAATAACCCCGAGATTGCATCACAAATAGGAAAGAGTGGAAGGCAGAAAGCAATTTTAAAATTTAGTATTCAAAATCAGGTTGATCAATCAATACATTTCTATAATAATTGTTTACAAGAATTTTACAATAAATAACAGATAGGTTTTTTCATTTTTCTTGATCTTTTAATCTGGCTTAGATTATGCTCTCTTCACATTGGTAATGAATTACTAAATTTTACCAAGATGGTTAAAACCCTCCTTCTTTCTTGGTAAATAACAAATAAAACTTGTATTGTATTCATAATTAATAATTTAAAAAATTTTATTTTTTTTGTAAAAATTTGTCAAAATGTATTACTTTTGTACTTATTATATATATTTTTTGTTTAACCTTGACACCTTTAGAAAACCAAATTGTTGTATCCACTTTCCTTAAGGAAATTATAAAAGAAGAAAAATATGAAAAAACTTATACTTATAATTTTATTTACTTGTTTTTTTCTATTTAATGCTTCATCCCAAACTTGGACTCAAAAAGCATCAATGTATAATTATGGTAGAAGATCTACTTTTGGCTGTTCATTAAATGGTAAAGGATATACAGGTTTAGGAGTAACTGAAAACCTCCTCCAGTTGCATGATTTTTGGGCATATGATACGTTAAGTAATGTTTGGACAAGAATGACCGATTATCCCGGACAAGGGTTATTTGAGAATACATCATTCGCAATAAATGGGAAATTATATGTTTGTCTTGGGGTCGATAATAACTCCATTTGTCAAAATGAATTATGGGAATATACTCCGACTGAGGATAGTTGGTTAAGAATGGCTGATTTCCCAGGGATTGCGAGATATGGAGCGAGAGCATTTGTTATTGGGGACAGTGCTTATGTAATTGCCGGTTCATTTGGCTATGGAGACAACTATTTGTATGATATGTATATGTATACACCTATCAATAATACATGGGTTCGTAAAGCTGATTTTCCAGGTGGGAATAGAGCGTTTGGGACAGCCTTCTCAATTAATGATAACGGTTACTTTGGTGCAGGTATTTCAAATAGCTATACTCCAAAAAATGATTTCTGGAAATATGACCCAAGATTGAATCGATGGTTTCCTATTCAAAATTTCCCAGGTACTCCGAGAAATGCACCTATCAGCTTTGTCATTAACAACATGGGATTCGTTGGTTTTGGCGGAAATCCTGAATCCACAGTTTATTATACTGATTTTGGAATATATGACCCATCGAATGATTCATGGAAACAATTTTCAGTTCCTGCTTCAATTCCAAAAAGGACTGGATGTATCGGATTTTCTATCGGCAATTCTGGCTATATAGGTGTGGGTTTAAATTCAACTGGGGTCTTAACTGATTTATGGTCTTTTGTCCCTGAACTTAATCCGGAGCCATCCAACTTCAATTCTACACAAAATAACATTGTACAATCACCTGATTTACTATTATATCCAAACCCAACATCTAATTTCATTACAGTTAAATCAACGATTTCTAAATCTGTTCAACTATCTATTTCGGATCTGAATGGAAAAAGAGTTTCTGAAAGTCAATTTGATGGACATAACACACAAATTGATTTAAGCAAATTCGCGCCAGGGATTTATGTGATTAGTATAGTTGGAGAGCAGTTTAATATTGTAAGAAAGATAATCAAAGACTAGAAATCCAAATTAAATCAATTTTCTAGATCAAAATTTCTATAAAACATTGTTAGGGATTGATGATGTATAGGTAAGTGAACAGGTTCATTTTTTAATACCTTTGGGCCCAAAACTCATTCATGATGCCTAATACTTTTAAAAAGGTAATAAAAAGAATCATACCTGTAAACTGGTTAACCTTTTACAAATATAAAAGGAATTCCTTTAAATTTAATAAAAACAGAAACGATAGTATTGGCGAAAGATTTACTGAATACTATCAATCGAACTATTGGGGTGGGAAAGAAAGCGTATCAGGTAGAGGCTCTGATTCTACCCAGACAGAAACGCTGATTGTTGAAATCCGAAAATTGATTCAATCTTATAACATCAAAACAATTTTAGATATTCCATGTGGGGATTTTCATTGGATGAAAAATATTGATTTCTCTGAAATAAGTTATATCGGTGGAGACATCGTTGAAGATTTGATACTCAAGAACAGGGATTTGTATGCTGATAGAAGGAATATTAAATTTGAGGTCCTTGATATAACGACAGGCAAGCTTCCTCAAGTTGATTTAATAATTTGCAGAGACTGTCTTGTTCACTTAGCATATAAAGATATTTCTAAGGCTCTATCCAAAATCAGACAAAGTAACAGTAAGTATCTTCTTGTTACTTCTTTTGTTGAAAGAAAGCGAAACTATAATATTACTACCGGACAATGGAGGCCGATAAATCTGGATATAAAGCCATTCAATTTATCAAAACCTCTTTTAATAATTGATGAAAAGTGTACAGAAGATAACGGAAAATATAGTGATAAATCAATGTGTCTTTACCAGATTAGCAATATTAGATGATTGTGCCTTTTCTTTTTTTTTTCTTAAACTAATGGCTTCCCCGCACACCTGTGCGTCGTGTTGATTAATAAAGATAACGTTTCCGGCATCAAATCCAAAAAGTCGCCGTAAATTTGTCTCATCGTTAGGCTGCACCCCTGACCCCAAAATTTTCAAAAAACAAAGAAATGTCTGGCAACAGATATTCAAAATAAATGGTTAAGTTTTTCTCAACCTGAAAATATTTGCGAAAAAAAATAATACAATAAAGAAGAAAACTAAAATCAACTAAATAAACAACTAAAACAAAAACTAAACAACTATGAAAAACACAACTAAATTTTTTGCTCTGACCATTGCTTTCTTAGCTTTAACAATCAGCACATTTGCCCAGGTTTCTGCCACTGCTACAACTTCTGCCACAGTAATTACACCGATTGCAATTTCAAAAACCGTTGATATGAATTTTGGAAGTATCGCCGTCAGCCCTACTGTTGCCGGTACCGTTGCTCTTTCAACCAGCGGATCACGCGTAAAGTCGGGTGGTGTTACACTGCCCGCAGTAACCGGAACTGTAACAGCTGCTGCTTTTACAGTCAGTGGTTTGGGATCGTCAACTTATGCAATCACATTGCCATCTACAATCACCCTGAACGGGCCATCATCTGCAACAATGACTGTTAATTCGTTTGTAAGTAATCCATCAGCAACAGGTACACTGACTTCAGGTACACAAACCCTCCAGGTCGGCGGAACCTTGAATGTTGGCGCTGCCCAGGCTGCAGGCACTTATACGAACACAACTGATATGACTGTAACCGTTAATTATAACTAAGAAATAAGACCAAAATAAACTACTGCTAATTAAAGAGCCGCCTCCCAAGGGCGGTTTTTTTTTATTCTACTTCGCTAAATAAATATTTTTAAAAACATATTACTTTTCGGCTTTTGACTGATTAAGGGAATTACTCATACAACCTTGTTATGTTAGTCAAAACCTATGGCAGCGCTCTTTACGGTATTCATGCAATAACCATCACCGTGGAAGTATGCATTGATACAGGCATTAATTTTTTTATGGTAGGGCTTCCGGATAATGCGGTAAAAGAGAGCCATCAGCGAATTGATTCTGCTCTCCGGAATATAGGATTCAAAATACCCGGAAAAAAAATCACCATCAACATGGCCCCGGCAGATATACGTAAAGAAGGCTCTTCATACGACCTGACACTGGCAGTAGGCATTCTTGCGGCAGACAACATTGTAAAGAAAGACAAGCTGGAGTTCTTCATGATCATGGGTGAATTGTCGCTGGACGGCAGTCTCCAGCCGATCAAAGGGGCCTTACCTATTGCTATTGAAGCCCACCGAAAGGGATTTAAAGGAATTCTTCTTCCGAAACAGAATGCGATGGAAGCGGCGATTGTAAGCAAACTTGAAGTTTATGGTGTCGGGCACATCCGGGAGGTCATTGGCTTTTTGAATGATGAAATAAAACTTGACCGCCTGGTAATTAACATAAAAGAGCTATTTGGTTCACAACAGGAGGATTGTGAATTCGATTTTGCAGATGTGAAGGGGCAGGAGAACATCAAAAGGGCGTTAGAGATTGCGGCAGCAGGGGGGCATAATGTCATTTTGATTGGGCCGCCAGGCGCCGGCAAGACTATGCTTGCGAAGAGGCTGCCTTCGATCCTGCCTCCTCTGAATCTGCAGGAAGCACTGGAAACAACCAAGATTCATTCAGTGGCCGGGAAAATGTCGAAAAACCATCCGCTTGTTTCCATTCGCCCGTTTCGTTCACCCCATCATACGATCAGCGATGTTGCGCTTGTTGGTGGCGGGGGAATTCCTCAGCCGGGCGAGATTTCACTGGCGCATAACGGGATTTTGTTTCTCGATGAATTACCGGAATTCAAGCGAACTGTGCTTGAAGTGCTCAGGCAACCACTTGAAGACAGGATCGTCACCATTTCAAGAGCAAAGCTTTCCGTAGAATACCCTGCAAGCTTTATGCTGGTCTCTGCGATGAACCCTTGTCCGTGCGGCTATTACAACCACCCGCAGATTGAGTGTAAATGCGGGCTGCAAAATGTGCAGAAGTACCTCAACAAAATTTCAGGCCCCTTGTTTGACCGGATCGATATTCATGTAGAGGTCATTCCGGTTCCCTTCCGGGAATTAAGCGACTCCAGGTCTTCGGAAAAAAGTGCAACGATCCGGGCCCGGGTGATTGACGCCAGGAAAACCCAGGAAAGAAGGTTCAAGGAGTCACCAGGAATATACTGCAATGCCCAGATGACGGATAAAATGCTGAGAAGAGTTTGTCAGCTGGACGACACGTGTAATCTTCTCTTAAAAAATGCGATGGAAAAACTTGGACTTTCCGCTCGTGCCTATGACCGCATCCTTAAGGTCGCAAGAACCATTGCTGATATTGAATTGCAACCTTCCATACGTGCGGAACACCTTGCAGAAGCAATCCAGTACCGGAGTCTCGACAGGGATAATTGGGGAAAGTAAGTGTGTGCCACAATTTCATTCAACTCTACACAGTTTTCCTGACAATATTTTTCCGGGCAGGATTATCCTGTATGAATAGAATCCGGCGGCAACACGCTCACCCCTGGAATTCTTTCCATCCCAAACGATCTCATGAGAACCGGGGGACGAACAATCAATGTAAAGAATTTCAACAATGCTCCCTGTGATATCGTAAATCTCGACCTTCGCGATTCCCAGCTCTCTGACACCAATGTCAAATGTGATCTTCACCTGGTCACGGAAAGGATTTGGATAAGCAGAAACAATTTCTGCTTCATGAGAGTTCTTCGCTGCCGGTTCTTCTATACTGACAACTGGAATTCCAAAATGTGTGAACGGACTGCTTACATTATAACATACGCTGATACTGATGATCAGGTTTTTAATAGAATCAGCCTGTGCTGATCCTTCGGGATAGGTAAAATATTCCGAATAAAGGTGATCGATTTTCTTGATTGCCCAGATCTTAGTGGTGAACATATAATCCGGGTCAAGACTGGCAGACAGCGGAAAATTATAGCTGTAGGTCTTGATCTGGCCAAAGGCCTGTCCGCTGAACGTGATGTTCAACGGGATTTCCGGAACGATGTCATACCGCCCGGCTACGATCAGCTGCTGACCGATGTACAGGTTGGGCAGCGGGGCCGGATAGGGCTCAATCACAACCGGAGGATTGAACGTCATGTTGATGTTCAGAAGAACCGGGTTGCAGATCATCCTGTAAAATTGCGTGATCATGGATTCAAGTTCATTGTCAAGAAGGAATGTGCATAACCCGTTATTCTGGCTGGCAATCAGCGAAAGCAATTGCTGGTTTACATCCATGCCGATCCCGAAGGTGTTAATCATTAAGTACTGCACTTCATAGGTTGTAAGATCATTCTGGATCGACTGAAGAATCTCATTGGTTCCCTGCAATCCTGCAGTAGGCTGGCCGTCTGTCAGAAATATCACAATGTTGGCAACCGTAGTATCATTGCCCGCATAATCCTGGATAGTTGCATGAAGGGCCTGGGCAATATCCGTCGAACCGCCGGCAGAGAGATCATTGATGAAAGCCAGCGCATCCTGTTTATTGGCTTCATTAAAAGGAACATGATCCGGCCTGAATTTGACGAAAGATTCATTGAAGGCAACAAGGTTGAAATAATCCCCCACATTGAGGTTGTTCACGATAAAAGTTGCCGCGGCTTTTGCCTGTTCAATCTTTTCCCCATCCATCGACCCTGATTGATCGATCACCAGGGAAAAGACTTTTTGAATGACCTGAGTGGTATCGGGCTGGGGCTCCACAATGAAAACAAAGTAGCCATTCCCCAGGCTGTCACAGACCACCAGGGAATCCGGAAGGTAGGTGCTGTATCCATACAGGCCCATCGTGTTAGCAGCCAGTGAGTAGATAACTTTGTAATTACTGACCGCAGGTAATTCGGACGCCTGGTAAGTGATCTCAGCATGGCTGCCGTTGTTCGTAACTGTGGCACCGGAAATTCCGACAAACGATATCGAATCGATATTTCGTTGCGATTCCAATATAAAATGAATAGACTGAAGGTCTAACGCTGCGGTCTGAATCATTTGGTAATTATTGGGATAATCATACTGAACCAGTCCGAAATTGTATGGGAGCAATTCAACATAGGTCAGTTCAATTGTCAGGGTGGAGTCCACCGCGATCGTGTCCGGAACAGAAAAGAACATCGGGGAACCGCCCAGGTATGTCATCAGGCTCTGGCTCGGGGTACCCCCTCCCGGAAGGGTTGTGTCCTGTGGTGCCGGAGCGAAGATTGCGGTTTGCCATGTATTATGCAATTTCCATCGGAGCGAAGTTGCGCTTGCCTGCTCATGCAAGGGAAATGCATATTTAATTACCCTGGGAATACCTGTCTGGTTTTTAAAGATCTGTGTGGTAACAGTCGTCGACACCTGGTCATAAACAGTAACCACCTGCGTGCTTGACTTCAGCTTGAAGTACAAGGGAGCATTGGCATCTACAATTGCGACACCGTGGGCGAAAACCATACATTGTACCACCAGGAACAATGGTATGAGAAATACCGGCTTTTTCATATTTCAAGATTAATTATTGATTGAAGGATATGTGTTTGAATAATATTGGGATGTATGAGTCATCTGCTACGGAATATATTCATGCAATACAATTCATTTTCATCAAATATAATGAAAAAATGAAAATAGTCAAATCAAAATGTGACTATTTGATCCCTGCAAGGGAATAATTTGACAGGAAGGGAGCAGTTAACTGTGCACTGAAGATCTTAAAAGAAGAAAAGGTCTGCCATGACAAAAATGGCGAAGATCACACTTGCCATGCCGTTCATGGTGGCAAAGGCCATGTTTACCTTTGAAAGGTCATGTGGTTTTACGATGAGATGCTCATACAAGAGGATCAGGATGAAGATAGTCGCACCAATCCAGTAGAACAGCCCGAAATTCCCTTCAATTCCTGCAAAGAAAACAAAACCAGCAGCAATAATGTGAAAAATTGCGGACACAATCAATGATGCAGATTTTCCAAATTTTGCGGGAATGGATTTTAATTCTTCATTCTGATCAAAATCAAAATCCTGAAGCGAATAAATAATATCAAATCCGGCAACCCAGAAAATCACGATAAAGGAAAACAATACCGGGAGCAGGGAAAAGGAAGCAGTAACAGCCAGGTATGCTCCCACGGGTGCAAGCGCCAGCCCGATACCCAGAATGAGGTGCGAAAGGAAAGTAAACCGCTTGGTGAAGCTATACCCGAGAATCACCAGCAATGCAACCGGGGCGAGGAAAAAGCAGAGCAGGTTGATGAAATAAGCAGTTCCCATAAAAAGAGCCGCATTCAGGATTACAAACAACAGGGCTGAGTAAGGACGAATGATCTTATTCGGGATTTCCCTCAGCGAGGTACGTGGATTTTTTTTATCAAATTCCCTGTCAACAAAACGGTTAAACCCCATGGCTGCATTCCGTGCAAAGAAAACACACAACAAAATAAGGATCAACGAACGAAAATCAAATTTCTGTTGATTCTCTTTGATTGCCAAGGCAAATCCAATTAATGCAAAAGGCAGGGAGAATATGGTATGACTGATCTTGACCAGTGAAAAATAATCGGATACTGTAGGTGACTTATCAGACATAAGACCAGGTAAAAGTGATTATCAGCTTTCTCCCGGTAAAGTTACAAAAATAGAAGATGACAGGATGAAAAAGCCTAATTTTGTGCTGTTTTTGAAAATTGAAAATGAACCGTAATATTTCAAGATTCACAAGGTTTTTAATGCATTCATACAGGACACGTTCCCGTTTTGATCTTCATTCTCCTTTTGTTTACACGTTTTACAAAGAAATCCTGAAGGCTGAGACCAGCTTCGCCGAGTTCAGGAAAGTGGAGAATATTCGTATGCTGATGCTGGAACACCCGGGATTTATCAGGATGACCGACCTCGGCTCAAAATCTTCTGATATCAAGTGGAGCAGGAAGATCATTCGTACCAGAAAAGTCGCCAAGCACTCAGCAGTTTCTCCGCGTCACGGCCAGTTTCTTTTCCGGATGGCCAGGCATTATAAGCCTGCAACAATCCTGGAACTGGGAACTTCGCTTGGGATCAGCACTTGCTATCTCGCTGCAGGAAATCCTGACAGCAAGGTTATCACCATTGAAGGATGTTCTGAAACAGCAGATCTTGCTCGCCGGAATTTCGAGCACCTGGGGCTGAAGAATATCCGCCAGGTGATTGGTAATTTTGACGACGTTCTTCCCGGTCTCCTTTCTGAATCAGGTAAAATGAAGATGTTCTTCCTCGATGGAAATCACCGAAAAGTGCCAACACTAAAATATTTTTCACAGATACTGGAATATATTGAAGATGATTCCGTTTTGATCCTTGACGATATTCATTGGTCAAAAGATATGGAACAAGCCTGGGATGAAATCAGGAATCATCCGTCTGTAAAGGTGACGATTGATCTGTTCCAGATGGGTCTCGTGTTTTTCTCTGACCGCCTGAGCAAGGAAGATTTTATCCTGCATTTTTGATAAATATTGTATTTTTGTTGAAAGATCAACGCCTTTACTGAATCTCCGGAAAATGGAAAATGATGTCATTCGGCTTATCAACATTGTAAAAAACTTCAGGGTAGGGACCGTGACTGTTGAAGCGTTACGTTCTGTTTCCCTCACGATCAAAAAAAATGAATTTGTTGCCATCATGGGCCCATCAGGATCGGGGAAATCCACGCTCATGAACATCCTGGGCTGCCTGGACACGCCTACCAGCGGAGCCTACTACCTCAATGAGGATGATGTCAGCATTATGGATGACAACAGCCTGGCGGAGATCAGGAACAAGCAGATTGGTTTCGTTTTTCAGACATTCAACCTGCTTCCGAGGTCCACTGCATTGGAAAATGTGATGCTGCCATTGATCTATGCAGGAATTACCAAGGTCAAAAGGGTAGAACGGGCGATGGAGGTGCTTGAAGAAGTTAAGCTCACTGACCGAATTGCCCACCGCCCGAACGAATTATCCGGAGGACAGCGCCAGCGGGTCGCGATTGCACGCGCGCTCGTCAATCATCCGGCCATTATCCTTGCTGATGAACCCACGGGGAACCTGGACTCCAGGACTTCCCTCGAAATCCTTGGATTGCTGGAAGAAATTCATAAAATGGGAAATACGGTTATCATTGTCACACATGAAGAAGACATTGCGCTTCACGCGCACCGGATCATCCGCCTGATGGATGGTGAGATATCGGTCGATGAAGCCAACAAGAACGTCAAGACCATTGCCGATTACCATACGGTTCCGCATGCAAATTAGAATCCTTATTAATGCCAAAGGAAAGCAAATACAAAAAACTGTTTAATGATTTCAATAACCTCAGGATCCTTATCATCGGGGATGTAATGGTTGATTCGTACCTCTGGGGAAAAGTGGAGCGGATCTCTTCTGAAGCACCAATTCCCATTGTTGCCCTGAGGAAAAGAGAGAACAGGATGGGCGGAGCGGCCAATGTCGCGATGAACATCCGGAGCATGGGAGCCAAGCCGATTCTTTGTTCAGTGATCGGGACAGATGAAAAAGGAGATATTTTCCTGGACCTTCTGAAGAAAGAAAAGATCGAAACCAAAGCAATCATCAGGAGCAAGCACAGGGTCACAACAACCAAATTCAGAATTTTCGGGAATAGCACGCAGATGCTGAGGCTGGATGAAGAGGTTGAGAATGACCTCGTGAAACCAGACCAGGAAGCACTTTTCAAGGTCCTGAACGAAATACTGGAAAAGAACAAAATTGATTGCATCATTTTCCAGGATTACAACAAAGGCGTTATAACTTCTGATTTGATTCAGTATGTCGTTGATAAAGCCAAAAAGCAAAATATCCCGGTCACGGTTGATCCGAAAAAAAAGAATTTTTACACCTTTTCAGGCGTCACACTTTTCAAGCCGAACCTGAAAGAGCTGAAGGAAGGGATGAAGACGGATTTTGCCAGTGATGACCGGGAGAAGCTGATGCAGTCTGTCGGATTGTTAAGAGAAAAACTCGATTGTACTTATGTCCTGACGACCCTTGCTGACCAAGGTGTGATGATCAACATGAAAGATCATCTTGACGAAAAGAACATTTTTATCCCGGCTCATCTGCGCTCTGTTTCTGATGTTTCCGGTGCCGGAGATACGGTGATCAGCGTGGCTTCCTTATGCCTGGCCCTGAAACGGTCTCCTTACGAGATTGCCTATATTTCAAACCTGGCGGGTGGCCTGGTTTGTGAAGATGTTGGGGTTGTCCCGATCAACAAGGACAAACTCTTCAAAGAAGTAGACGCCCTTCTGTAATGTCCTCATACGATGCCGATGTAATAATTGTCGGGGCCGGACCAGCCGGATCTCTTGCAGCCTATGAATTAGCAACCAAAGGGGTCAGGGTTCTGATCCTTGAGAAATCACAATTCCCGCGTTATAAAATCTGTGGCGGGGGGTTGACACATAAAACCCTGTCCGAGATTCCCTATGATATAAAGCCCGTCATTGAATCAACCATTCATTCGATCCATTTTTCCCATCAGTTTAATGAAGCCTTCACACGTACTTCTGCAGAGCCTATCATGTATTGCACCATGCGCAGTGACCTGGATGCATTTCTCCTGGACCAGGCAATAAAAGCGGGCGCTACTGTACAAATGAATGAGCATGTCTGGGAGATCAAGGAGGTTGAAGACGGAATCGTGGTATCCACCATGAAACGGGATTACCGTTCCAGGCTATTGATTGGTGCGGAAGGAGCTTCAAGCATCGTTGCCAGGACTTTTCAATTATGGGATCATATCTCTTCCGGACTTGCCTGGGAAGCTGAGATCAGGACAGATCCCGCACTTGTTTCCTTATTCTCTGAAACCGTTTTTCTTGACTGGGGAACATTTTCCGGTGGCTATGGCTGGGCTTTCCCGAAGAAAGATCATTTTTCAATCGGGGTTGGTGGTCCGGCTACATTATCGAACCTGATGATGCCATACTATGACAAATTCATTGATCATTTTATGAAATCGCTGCAAGTCNCGATCGGTACCGGGACACATAATCAACCCGGCATGCCGGAATATCAGACTGTATCCTTAAAATCATGGCCAATCCCTGTCAGAACAAGCAAAAGCAATTTTCATCACGGGTCGGTTCTGATCACAGGGGATGCCGCAGGGCTTACAGATCCTCTCACCGGTGAAGGAATCTACTATGCCATCCGAAGTGGTAAACTGGCGGCTGAATCGTGTCATGATTTCTTATCAGGAAAGACGGATGCAATGGCTCAATACTCAGACAGGGTGAATGATGAACTGATGTCGGAATTACTTGAAGCCAGCAAAATCAAGAATCTGTTCAATGCATTCCCGATGAGAATCCATTCTTTCGTGAAAGATAATGACCGGGCATGGAGCGCTTTTGCAAAGATATTAAGGGGTGAACGGTGGTACGCTGATGTGAGAAACGGATTTGGGAAACTGAAACCGTTCTGGAACATCATCTGTGCTGTTTGCGGCTGGAATGAGAAAGGAAAAGAACGAAGATTGTCATGGCAAAAGAAAAAAACCCACCGAAGATAGGGTGGGTTTTTACCAAAATCCAGGAAACGTCAAACTTCTGATTAGTAGGTGTAAGTCAGGCTAACAGCAAACTCTTAACAATTTCTGACACTCTTTTTCCATCCGCTTTACCAGCCAGTTCTTTGCTGGCCTGGCCCATGACCTTTCCCATATCCTTTATGGAAGAGGCTCCGGATTGAGTAATGATATTTTTTATTATACTGACCAGTTCATCATCCGACAGTTGTTTAGGCAAATACTGTTCAATGATCCCGGCTTCAAAAAGTTCTTTCTCTGCCAGGTCTTCGCGGTTCCCGGTAGTATAAATTGCAGCCGATTCCTTTCTTTGCTTAACGAGCTTTTGCAACAGGCTCAGTTCAACGGATTCAGGAATTTCACCGGTGGTTCCCTCCTTCGTCTTCTCCAGCAGCAATGCGGCCTTTATGGCACGAAGAGCTTCCAGCTTTTCGGCATCTTTTGAAAGCATTGCTTTCTTCATGTCATCGTTGATGAGATTCTCGAGGCCCATGATCAGTCTACATTATTATGCAGGTACGAATTTTCCGTTTTGATCTCTACTGATTTATCCGGATTTTCTGCGATTGTGTATTTTGCGGAAAGTGATTCGGAGGAATGCTGTACATCGGAAAGACCAACATTACGGCGAAGGTAAGCAGGGACATTTTCTATTTCCGTAAGGTGATCTTCGAGTGGTGCCGGATGGGTCTTCAGTTTTTCACTCAATTCTTTCAACCTGTGAACGCGCTCCGTGTGAAGCTTGTCCATGCCCTGGGATACTTCTGCAGTCTGCGATTGCGGCGGTTGTGATTCCTCGGGGGCTGCCCTGAAAAGAACTTTCGGTGTATTTTCAGCAGGATTATTCCTTGTACTTTCATTGACCGGACTTGATTTCAGAAATATTTCGTCTTCTTTCTGCGGTTCTGTATTATCAAAATCGAAGACAACCGTATTTTCCGAGATTGTTTCTTCCTCGCTGGTATCCTGCTCAATTACGTCAGATTCAGTTGAATCATCGATTACCGGGAGTTGTTCTTCTTCCACCCTGGCAGCTGGCTGAGGTACATCCCATGTTCGAACAGGCTCCACCCATGGCCTTGAATGATGTTCTTCTTCGTAGAGCGGTTTGATTGTGACTGGTTTCTCGGGCTGGGCTGGTTTTCTTTTGTGTTCCTCATCAAAGCCTGTTGCAATAATGGTGACGCTGATGTTATCGTCCAGTGATTCATCAATTCCATTTCCCCAGATGACCTCTGCCGAATTTTTTGTCATCTCCTGGATGTAGTCAGTAATTTCGGAGACTTCATCCATGGTGATTTCTTCCTTTCCGGAGGCGATGTAGAGTAACAGATTATTTGCGCCTTCAATGTTGTTATCGTTCAGAAGAGGAGAATTCAGCGCCATTTCGATGGCTTTTAATGCGCGGTTCTCACCGTTTGCAAGGCCTGATCCCATGATGGCAACACCGCTGTCCTTCATGACAGTTCTTACATCCTCAAAATCAACGTTGATATAACCAGTTACCGTAATGATCTCTGCAATTCCCTTTGCAGCATTGGTCAACACATCATCAGCATGGCCGAAAGCCGCTGATAAGCGCTGGTCACCAAACAGCAATCTCAGTTTATCGTTGCAGATGATCAGCAGTGCATCAACATATTTCTTTAATTCAGCGATTCCCTGTTCGGCGTGCTGTTTCCTTTTTCTTCCTTCAAATGAGAACGGAAGCGTGACAATGCCGACAGTGAGTATTCCAAGTTCCTTTGAAACACTGGCAATGACAGGTGCTGCACCTGTGCCGGTGCCACCGCCGAGACCGGCAGTGATGAACAGCATTTTGGTTCCTTTTTCAAGAATTGCGCGAATATCCTGGACATTTTCGAGTGCTGAATTCTTCCCGATTGATGGCACTGCACCGGCACCCAGTCCGCCGGTCAGGTTTGCACCGAGCTGGATTTTTGTAGGAACCGGGCTGGATTCCATCGCCTGCGCATCTGTATTGCAGATAATAAAGTCGACACCTTTTATTCCCTGGCGATACATATGAGTTACGGCATTGCTGCCGCCTCCACCCACACCAATTACTTTAATGATGGAAGATTGATTCTTAGGTAAATCGAATTGCAGCATAGTATAGGATTTTTTCGCGTTTTAAAATTATACAGAAACAGCTTAGTTATTTCCTTTGTTTTATTAATTTATGAACAAGTTGATTGTTAATAGCGGAGATTATTCGTTCTCCTCTTCAAACCATTTCTGGATTTTTTCAATGAATGAGTCGGTAAATTTCCTGTCAGCTTTTTCCGGATCCTTCACTTTCTTCTCCCTGATTTTTTTCCCTTTAGCCTTAGGCTCAGCAACATCCGGCTCCGGTTCTGGCTCCGGTTCAGGTTCGGATGCTTTTCTTTTCACCAATTCCTTCTCAAAACGTTCGATTCCGACGATCACAAGACCAATACCGGTTGCAAACATCGGGCTGGCCATTTCGGCCGGGACATCTTTTGCAAGGTGTTCATTCGGATAGCCGATCCGTGTATCAAGCCCGGTTTTGAATTCGCAAAGCTGTGAAATGTGCTTCAGCTGAGCACCGCCGCCGGTCAGGACAATTCCGCCGATCATCTTTTTTTCATACCCTGAATTCTTGATTTCAAAATAGATGTATTCAATGATCTCTTCCATTCTTGCCTGGATGATATTTGCCAGGTTCCTGATGCTGATTTCCTTGGGTGGACGTCCTCTCAGCCCGGGAATTGAAACAATTTCCTCTTCCCTGTTCTCGCTGGCCAGCGCCGAACCAAATTTCACCTTCAGCTCTTCCGCATGTTTCTTGATGATCGAGCAACCTTCCTTGACGTCTTCGGTGATGATATCCCCGCCCAAAGGAATGACGGCAGTATGGCGGATAATTCCTTCATGAAAAATGGCAATGTCGGATGTGCCTCCACCGATATCCACCAGTACCACACCTGCTTCTTTTTCTTCCTCGCTGAGAACAGCTTCGGCGGATGCAATGGGTTCCAGGATCAGGTCAACAACCTCGAGCCCGGCCTTCCGTACACACTTGTAGATATTTTTCGCAGCCGCCGTCTGGCCGATTATGATATGAAAGTTGGCTTCCAGCGAGCTGCCCATCATGCCTTTCGGCGACTTGATCCCGTATTCGCCGTCGATGCTGTAACCCTGGGGAATCACCTCGATGATCTCTTCCCCGGGATTCATGTTCAGGTTGTACATGCTGTCGCATAGATTGTCCACATCCTCCTGGCTGATCTCCGTTTCACTGTCCTGGCGAATAATCCCGCCGCGATGCTGCAGGCTCTTGATGTGCTGGCCGGCAATGCCGACATTGACATACCGGATATCAACTCCCGATTTTTGAGAGGCTTCTGTCACTGCATCCCGGATTGATTGCACAGTATTTTCAATATTGGAAACCACACCTCGTTTCACACCAATTGAAGGTGTTTTCCCGTACCCGATGATCTCCAGTTTACCAAATTCATTTTTCCGTCCAACGATGGTCGCGATTTTTGTTGTGCCAATGTCCAGGCCTACGATAATCTCTGATGTTTTCATGTTAGAATTATATTTTGGAACATACCACTTGATTTCTGTATTTAATGTTGATCACATTGTACCGGCTCCAGCCTGTCCTGCTTAAACCAAATTTATAAAATGCAAACAACCGTTCAAACTTATCTTCGAGGTTATCTGCATTTCCGAAGATAATGATATGGTTGCCTACTCTCGGGATCAGTTCGAATTCACCCAGTTTGTCAACGTCAATCTGTTCGATCTGGGCCCTGAGAAATTTATCTTTCATGATGTAGGTTGCCACTTTGTGCAGGTTGATCATCACCGATCTGTAATCTGCAGAATCCCTTCTCCTGACTGAATCCTGCATATAGTTGGTCTTTTTGGAAAAAGGTTCATCGATAAAACCTGTGGCTACAATAACCCGTGCAGAAAATGCAGGATTCAACGGTAACAGGTGCCCCATGCCATCCAGGTAAAAGCTCTCTCCTTTCTGGTTGAAGATCCTCAGTATCGGTTGTCGTTGCTGAACGGTGATCTCAACAACGCCTTCAATCGTCATGAACACTTCGGCATGTGCAATGTACGGCTGGTGCCGGATGGCTCGTTCCATTGCTTCAACATCAACATCGCCAATCAACTGGCCTTTCAGTGTATTTCCGGTCTTTTTAACCAGGGAATAAATATCTGCCACGGTTACCAGTGTATCTGCATTTCCATAGTCAATCCGGATGGTATAGGATTTACATGCAGTATTGTTATGGTCCCAGACGGCGAATCCCAACAGGGCAATAAATCCCCCGATGAGTATTCCCCACATCAATATGATCAGGATCTTTGTCAGTTTTTGTTTCATAACGATGATCCGTTCTTTTGCTTATAAAATCGGACGATCTTCTCCGGCCATTGATCAATGTCACCTGCGCCCATTGTCAGCAAGACTTCCGGTTGCATGGCCTGTAATTCGTGCAAAAATTTTTCGTTCGTGCAAATCATTTTATCCCGGAGATTAATCTTGTCGAGTAGCATTTGTGATGTGATGCCTGGAATTGGTTTTTCCCTTGCAGGATAAATTTCAAGCAGTATCACCTGATTGAGCAATTCCAGGCTCCGTGCAAACTGATCAGCAAAATCACGCGTACGGGAGTAAAGGTGAGGCTGGAAGACACCTGTTATCTTCCTTCCGGGATAAATCTCCTTTACTGCCCGGATACAGGCAGTGATCTCGGCCGGATGATGAGCATAGTCGTCGATATAAACGAAATCCCTGGTCCTGATATGAAAATCAAATCTTCGCCTGACTCCGCTATAGGATTGTAACGCATTCTTCAGATCATTTTCACTGATCCCGGTTTCAACAGCGATCGCACAGGCAGCAATTGCATTTTCGAGATTGAACCGGCCTGGCAATCCAAGCGTAATATTTTTCAACACGGATCGGGAGGTCACAAGATCGAATTCATACAGGCCATCAACAACCCTGACATTCCCGGCATAATAATCAGCACCTTGTCCAACTGAGTAAGTCTTTGCAGTAATTCCATTTAGCTTTACTGCTTCCAAAGGCAAGCCCTTCTTATAAATCAACACGCCCCCGGGCCTTATTTGGGAAGCAAAGTCATGGAAAGCTTTTCTGAGATCATTTGAATCGTGGTAAATATCCAGGTGATCATCATCCATTGAAGTGATGATTGCAATCTGCGGATGCAGATGAAGAAAGGAACGATCAAATTCATCAGCTTCGGCAACTGCATATTTTCTATTACCGGCAGAAGAAAAGTCTTCCTTTCTATCAGCAGGACCAATGAAATTGGTATGATAATTTTTCGAGATCCCGCCAAGGAACGCGACCATATCAGAACCTGCCGTTTTCAGGATGTGAGCCTCCAGTGCAGAAGTAGTGGTTTTACCATGTGTTCCTGCCACAGCCAGGGTGGTATATTCATCGGTGATCATTCCCAGCACTTCGGACCGTTTCTTCAGAAGTGACTTTTGTTCCAGGAAAAACTGAAGTTCTTTATTCGTTTGTGGAATTGCAGGAGTATAAACCACGAGATCAATTGCAGCAGGGATCAGTTCAATATTTTCTTCAAAATGGATGTTCATGCCTTCTGCAATCAGTTCATTGGTGAGCGTTGTAGCGGTTTTGTCATACCCGGAAATCCTGGCCCCGAGGAGATGGAAATAGCGTGCAATAGCACTCATCCCGATTCCCCCGATACCTAAAAAATAAACCGATTTACAATCCCTGAAATTCATTCAGTACAAATTTTATTTCTTTATCATTCCGATTGCCTCTTCTGCAATCCGTTGCGCTGCATCAGGAATTCCCATTGCCTGCAGATGTTTACCCAACTGTTTTTTTTTATCCTTGTCATTCTCCAGAGAAAGCAAGGTTTGAAAAAGTTTTTCTTTTGCTTCAGAATCCTTCAGTAATATGGCGGCATTCTTGTGTACCAGTGCCATTGCATTTTTGGTTTGGTGATCTTCCGAAACATTCGGTGAAGGAATAAGGATCAATGGCTTCCCGATGATACACAGTTCGGAGATTGCAATTGCACCGGCTCTTGAAATTACGATATCAGCTGCATTGTAGGCCATATCCATGCGTTCGATAAAGGCGCAGATCCTTACATCCGGATTCGCAGAATACAGCGGGTTTGACTTGATGGATTCATAATAGAATTTACCCGTTTGCCAGATGACCTGAAAACCCTTTTCCGTAAGTTTATGTTCAAGACAACTGCTTATACTCGCATTGATCGTTCCTGCACCAAGGCTTCCGCCCAGGACAAGAATGATTTTTTTATCTTTCCTGAGATCAAAGAATTTCAGGCTTTCTTCCCGGTTGGCTTCACTGAGGAAGATATCCTGCCGCACCGGATTTCCTGTCAGGATGATTTTCTCTTTCGGGAAAAATTTTTCCATGCCTTCATAGGCGACACAGATTTTTGTTGCTTTCTTTCCAAGTAATTTATTCGTGATTCCCGGGTAAGAATTTTGTTCCTGGATAAGTGTAGGAATTTTTTTTCTCGCCGCGATGCGTAACGTAGGACCGCTGGCGTACCCACCCACACCGATTACAACATCCGGTTGAAAATTACGGATGATCTTCTCCGCCCTGTTCAGGCTGGAGATCACCTTGAGTGGAAAACTCAGATTTTTCCAGGTCAGCCTACGCTGAAAGCCACTGATGTTAAGCCCTTCGATCGTATAACCTGCTGCTGGAACTTTTTCCATCTCAAGCTTTCCCATGGCGCCAATAAACAGTATCCCGGCATCCGGCAAAATCTTCCTTATCGCATTGGCTATGGCAATTGCAGGAAACACATGACCTCCCGTTCCTCCGCCGCTAATGATTACTTTTACCATGTGTAGCTTACAACTTCGTTAAGTGGCACCCTGGAGTGCCGGTTGGTCTGTCAGTACTTCTATCTCTGTTCCGTCTTTTGTCTCAATCTCAATTTTCCTGCTAACGCTCAGAATGATGCCGATCGAAATACTCGTGAACCAGATTGATGTTCCTCCCATGCTGATCAATGGAAGCGGTTGTCCTGTTACAGGAAAAAGATGAACTGCCACAGCCATGTTGATCATGGCCTGGAACACGAGGCTGAATCCTGTGCCGATAGCAAGGAAAGCACCAAAATTCCCCTGGCATTTGGTGGTGATCTTCACTACACGGAAAAAAAGGATACAGTACAGAAGAACGACAAACGCACCACCTACGATTCCATATTCTTCGATAATAATCGCAAAGATGAAATCCGAATAAGGATGCGGAAGAAAGTTTCGCTGTGTGCTTTTTCCGGGTGATTTTCCAAAAACACCACCGGATACGATTGCTATTTTTGCCTGTTCTACCTGGTAATTGGCATCCGGATCCGTTTTGTCTTTATGTAAAAAATGATCCACGCGGTTGATCCAAGTCAGATCCCTGGGAAACAGATCCGGAGCGGCTTTCCCGATTGTGAAGATCATGATGATGGCCACGGCACCAAGTCCGATCAGCGAGAAAATATATTTCAGATTGATCCTGCCGATGAACATCAGTACGAGGCAGGTGACGAATAAAATGGCAGCCGTTGAAAAATTTGCCGGCAGGATAAATGCACAGACAACAATGGCAGGGACAATTACAGGGAGAAACCCAGACTTGAAATTTTTTATTTGTTCCTGTTTCTTGCTTAATACACGCGCCAGGTACATGATCAGGAACAGCTTGGCAATATCGGAGCTTTGAAATGTAAGGTTGACGATTGGCACGGTTAGCCAGCGGGATGCATCATTCATGTTTGTTCCAGAAACAAAAGTAAGTGCCAGCAGGGGAAGACTAAGTATAAGACCCACCTGGGAAATCCTTGAAAAATATGTGTATTTGACACGGTGTGTCAGGAACATCAGGATAAAGCCGAGAAAAAGGATGATGAAATGCTTGATTACATAGTATTCTGTGTTTCCGCCCTGTTTCCTGTATGCAAGCGTTCCAGTACTGCTGTATACAGCCAGCAATGAGAAGATGCACAGAAAAAGGACAATCACCCAAATGACTTTATCTCCTTTTATGTTCTTGAGAAAATTCAGCATTTCATTTTCATTTACAGGTTTTTCACGGTTTCACGGAATTCTCTTCCTCTTTCTTCAAAGTCTTTATAGAGGTCGAAGCTGGCGCAGGCAGGAGAAAAAAGTACCGTATCACCATCCTTGCCGGCAAAAAGTGCGAGTTCCACAGCCTCAAACATAGATTGTGCTTCCGAGTAAGGTTTATCAAAATCGGCGAAGGCTTTATGCAACCGCTGGCAGTCCCTTCCGAGGCAAACGATGGCTTTTACTTTATTCCTGACAAGTGATTTCAGGATTTCAAAGTTATTCCCCATATCAACGCCGCCGGCAATCCAGATCACAGGCCTGGTCATGCTTCCTAGTGAATACCATGTGGCATTGATATTGGTGGCTTTTGAATCATTGATGAATTCAATTCCATGGACATTGGCCACATATTCCATGCGGTGCTCCATGTTCTCAAGATGTGAAAAGCACTCCTTCATCATGGCTTTCCTGAGGTCCTTGACGCGGGCTCCGATTCCTGATGCCAGTGTTCCCGGGATGACCCGCTGCCCTTGTGATGCCAACGTTTCCAGTGTCATGGCAGGATTCGGAAATGAAGCATTGAGTTTATGGTTCATATACTTTATTTTTACCTCAGTTTAAGTGTTACGATTGTCAGTACTGCGAGCATAATTCCTATGATAAAGAACCGGAGAACGATCTTGGATTCATGATAACCTTTCATCTGGAAATGATGATGAAGCGGCGACATGAGAAAAATTCGTTTTCCTGTTCCGAACTTTCTTTTCGTGTATTTAAAATAACTTACCTGCAAAACCACCGAGAGGTTTTCGACCAGGAAGACCCCGCAGAAGATGGGAATCAGGATTTCTTTTCGGATAAGGACTGCAAACACTGCGATGACTCCGCCCAAAGCCAGGCTGCCGGTATCACCCATGAAAACCTGCGCGGGGTAAGAGTTATACCAGAGGAATCCGATGCATGCCCCAACAAACGCACTGATGTAGATCGCAAGTTCACCGGCATTGGGGATGTACATAATGTTCAGGTAGTTTGCGAATACGATGTTACCGGAAACGTAGGCCAGTACACCCAATGTCAGTCCGATGATGGCCGAACTCCCGGTCGCGAGTCCATCCAGACCGTCTGTAAGATTTGCACCGTTGGAAACTGCAATGATGATGAAGATGATGATCGGTATGAAGACCAGGAAAGTCCATTTTTTATATCCATTCCATATCCATGATAAAATAATGGAGTAATCGAATTCATTATTCTTAAAAAAAGGAATTGTCGTTTTTGTTGATTTCGTTGGGATTTTGGTATACAAGTTTGCCCGCTCGGCATTTCTTTCATTGTTGAATATTTCGCCGGATGGAACGTAAACCTGTCGCGTTGTCTTTTCACGGATCATGATGTCATGGCTGAAATACATGGTGAGACCGACGATCAGGCCCAGGCCAATTTGTCCCATCACCTTGAACTTCCCGGCGAGTCCTTTTTTATCTTTCTTGAACACTTTGATGTAATCATCAAGAAAGCCAATGAAACCAAGCCAGAATGTCGATATGAGGATGACGATGATATAAATGTTGTGAAGTTTTGCAAACAGTAATGTCGGTGTAAGAATGGCAGCAAGAATTATCAGACCGCCCATGGTTGGAGTTCCCTGTTTCTGCTTCTGACCGTCAAGACCGAGGTCACGGATCGATTCTCCAACCTGCTTCTTTCTCAGGAACCCGATCAACCGCTTGCCAATGATCATCGAAATAAATAACGATGTAATCAGGGCCATGGCAGCCCTGAAAGAGATGTACTGAAAAACGCCGGCCCCCGGAAAATCGAAGGCTTCATGCAGCCAGATAAAAAAATAGTATAACATAAATCGTTGTTTTGTTGTTACACCTATTCACTTTTCACGATCAATAATTTCCTGCAAAACTTTCTTATCATCAAAAGGATATTTCACTCCTTTGATTTCCTGGTAAGTTTCATGCCCTTTTCCAGCGATCAGCAAAATGTCTCCCGGCTTTGCCAATGCATACGCTGTCTTGATGGCTTCTGCCCTGTTCTGAATAATTAGCACCTTTTTCTGGTCCCCCGATTCAATCCCTTTATTCATATCATCCAGGATTTTTTCCGGGTCTTCAAAGCGCGGATTATCTGAAGTAAGAATTACCCTGTCACTCAATCTCACTGCAATTTGTGCCATTACCGGCCGTTTTGTAGAGTCGCGGTTACCGCCGGCACCAACCACCGTGATCAGCTGCTCCTTGTGAGTCCTGATCGCCTGGATTGTTTCCAGCACATTCTGCAATGCATCCGGTGTATGTGCATAATCGATGATGGCTGTAATGCCATTCGGGCAAGAGATTGTATTGAACCTGCCATCAACCGGTTCGAGACTGCTCAGGATGGTGAGGATGCGCTCTTTCTCCTGTCCGAGCAGCTGAGCAACACTGTATACCACCAGGAGGTTGTATGCATTGAATACGCCGACCAGCCTGAACCAGCAATCATTCCCATCAATGTTCAACTGAAGTCCCTGGAACTGATTTTCAACGATCCTGCAGCGATAATCAGCCAATGCGCGCAAGCTGTATGTAAAAATTCTTGCCTTGGTATTCTGTACCATCACCATTCCGTTCCTGTCATCCTTATTCACCAGTGCGAATGCATCAACCGGAAGCATATCGAAGAATTGTTTCTTTGCTTTCAGGTATGCATCAAATGTTCCGTGATAATCCAGGTGATCATGTGTAAGGTTTGTAAAAATGCCACCTGTAAATGACAACCCGGCAATCCTGTTTTGTATCACGGAATGTGAACTGACTTCTATAAAACAATACTGGCAGCCGGCTGAAACCATTTGTGCAAGGAATTCATTGATCCGTACCGGATCTGGTGTGGTATGTGTGGCAGGGATGGATTCTTCATCAATGCGGTTACCGATTGTCGACAACAGTCCAGTTTTGAATCCCAACGACCGGAAAACCTGGTACAGCAGGTTGACCGTGGTGGTTTTTCCGTTGGTACCAGTTACACCCACCAGATTCAGTTTCGAAGATGGATTTCCGAAGAATGCCGATGCCATGAAACCTGCAGCAGCACTGCTGTCCTTAACATGAACATACGTGACGGATCCGGATTGTATCTGTGGAAGTTTTTCGCAAACAATTGCTGCAGCACCATTCTTTACTGCCTGGTCAATAAATTCATGACCATCAGCTGCAGTTCCTTTGATTGCAAAAAATAATGATCCCGGTGACACTTTCCTGGAATCCAATTCAAGGGAGTTAATTTCAATTGCTGAAGAGCCAATGATATCGGTCACTTCAGCCTGAATTGAAAATAAATCCTTTAAGTATTTCATTTTATTTATCTTTTTTTATTCCAAGATCAAGACTGACGAAGGCTCCGGGGGAATAAATCACACCGGCGGGAATGGATTGCCTGATCACATTGCCTTTTCCGTTTACCATCACCTTGATCCCGTTTTCCTCCAAAAGAAACACTGCATCCTTGAGCCCCATGCCGGTAACATTGGGCATCCTGCCTTTGACAACGGTTTCAGGAACAAGGCTAACAGAAGAGGTGCCTGTCACGNGATAAGCCCAGANAGCATTGTTTACCATTGGTTTTGCAGAAATGCTCAGGGAAGAATAGACCTCTTCAATATCCTTTTGCAAGCCTGCGCTGCCGTAAGGAATCCCGGCGCCGACAGTCGAATCCCGGGGCGGAGGATAGGAAATATCATTGAGGTTGGCATAAATCCGGTCGGCTATTTCCTTGAAAACCGGTCCTGCGACGGCGCCTCCGTAATACTTTCCTTTGGAAGGATTGTTGATCACGACGATGCATGAATAGCGCGGATTTTCGGCCGGGAAATACCCGACAAAAGTTCCCTTGTATTTCACATGCTTAGTACCTGCAGCATATCCTTTATTATTCTGTGCAATTTGCGCAGTGCCTGTCTTGCCTGCAATTTTATAAAATGGATTTTTGAGAAATACACCGGTACCTCTTTCCACGACACCTTCCAGCAACTGGTGAGCCTTTGCAATCGTTGCCGGTGAGACGATGGCAGGATTGATAACAACCGGGCGGAATGACTGGACAACCTCCCCGTTTTTCCTGATCTCTTTCACAAACAAAGGTTTCATCATCTTCCCGTTATTGGCAACCGCGTTGTATAAAGTCAGTGTTTGCAAGGGCGTAAGTGCCACCTCATAGCCGATCGACATCCAGGGTAATGAAACGGCTGACCACCATTTGCTGCTTGTATTTTTTATGTACGGTCTTCCTTCTCCGCCAATCTGGAGATTCAGCATTTTGTTTATGGATAACCTGTACAGCCCGTCGATGTATTTTTGCGGATCTTCAGCATATGCATTGTAAATAATTTTCGAAGTCCCGACATTTGACGATTTTTCGAATACCTGGTGTGCGAGGATCGTTCCTGTAAGCTTATGCGCATCCGTCATTGTGCGCCCGTGGTAATTCATGGAACCGTTGCCCAGGTTGACCGGCATATCCAAGGTAATCTTCCCGTCTTCAAGTGCAACAAGAAATGAAGCCAGCTTGAATGTCGATCCGGGTTCAGTACTTTCTCCAATTGCATAATTATACGTCTCCCTGTATCCGCCTTCAGGAGATTTTCCAAGATTTGCGATGGCTTTGATAAAACCGGTCCGCACCTCCATGACAATTGCGCATCCATGATCTGCGCTATCGAGTATCAACTCCTTTCGCAATGAAGATTCTGCGAGGTCCTGCAGGTTTATATCGAGGGATGTGATCACATCCTGGCCATTCTGCGGCTCAACCTGGTTTTCGACATCAACTGGAATCCATGCACCACCGCCAATTCTACGTTCCAGTCTTTTCCCGTCAGTACCCAATAAATTTTTACTGAATGATCCTTCCAGCCCTACAAAAATTTTATTCGGTGATTCCGAACTTTCATAACCGATCGTGCGCTTGGCAAGATCCTTGAACGGAAGCTCGCGATGATATTGCGGGATGATGATCATGCCGCCCTTGTACTTGCCAAGTTTGAAAATTGGGAACTTCCTCATTTTTTTCAGCTCGGTATAGGTAATATCCCTGCGAATAAGGAGGAACCGGTCACCATTCCGTCTTCCTTCCCATAAAATCGTCTTGTAATCCGAGGCTTTTTTATCGGGGAAAAGTCCGGCAAGACAAACGGAAAGAGAATCTACATTTTCCTGGAAAAAATCATCGGCGATATTCTCGGAACTGATGTCCATCCTGATGTCAAAGATGGGAGATGAAGTGGCAATCAGCGTCCCGTCGTCGGAGCAAATATTCCCGCGGATTGATTCAATGTCAAAAATCCGTATCTCCTGCTTTTTTGCAGTTGTCTCCAGTTCCTTTTTTTCAAACACCAGGATTGCAACAGCCTTTGCAATAATGATGAGGCCAAAAATCAGGATCGCTATATACACGACATAGACCCGCAACAATATATCTTTCCGGATATCTTTCATGGGGTTTTTCCCTGTGGCTGGGGTTCTGAATTAAGTGATGCTTTTGTATAAAATATTTTGTAAGGAGGTAATGTCGTCACTTTTAATCCGTAGAGAATTGCCCGTTTGGCAATTTCCGACTGCTGCGAATGAAACATCAGCGCCGATTTGGCAGTGATGTACTGAAAACGATATTCCTTCAATTCGTTTTTTATTTTCTCGATGTCTTTAAACGTCTTTTCGGCATAATAGGTATTGGAGATGTAAAGCATGGTCAGAATGGTGAGGTAGACCAGGAAATAGAGGTTGTTCATGACCGTTTTTTGAGAGAGGTATTCTCCGCCAAGAACCTGGGAAATCCGCCTGTTCACCCGTTTG
>TBL_comb47_HYPODRAFT_10000627_pt1 | contig 46621 bp, 34 predicted proteins | sample TroBogypolimnion_40_FD_10682 | JGI IMG/M metagenome (IMG submission 10682)
CGCCCGCCCCTTCGACCTGGTCTTCGTCGACAAGCTGCTCGGGGGGATGGATGGCTTCGAGACCTGCCGGCAGATGAAGGCGCTGCCCCTGCCGGTCCATCCGGTAGCCGTGATGATCACGAGCAGTCCAGACCTGGACCTCATCGAGGAGGCGAGCCAGGTCGGTTTCGCCCTGGTCATGCAGAAACCGCTGACTCGACAGACCCTCCAGGAGACCCTGGAACGCTTCGAGCAGCTTGGTGCTGGAGCTTCGATCCGGGGCCCGGAGCAGTCCTCCCTGGAGCAGGCCCTGGTGAGAGACCGCCACGGCGCCAGGATCCTCCTGGTGGAAGACAACGTCATCAACCAGGAAGTGGCCCGGGAGCTGCTTGAAGCGGTCGGCTGCCGGGTCGACATCGCCAACAACGGCGAGGTTGCGGTTGCCCTGGCCCGAATGGCGCCCTACGAGCTCATCCTCATGGACCTCCACATGCCCGTCATGGATGGATTCCAGGCCACTCGGGCGATTCGCGCCCAGGAAACCGGCCCGCGGGTTCCCATCATCGCCATGACCGCTGATGTGTTCGAAGAGGAGCGCAAGCAGTGCCTGGAGGCTGGGATGGATGCCCATCTCGGGAAGCCCTTTGCACCCGAGACGCTGTTCTCCCAACTGCTGCGCTGGTTGCCTCCCCAGAAGGGCGAGAAGCAGAGGGAGTCGGCCCTGCTGCCGAAGCCTGAACCTGAGCCTCTCCCAGTGGCCGACGACGAAATCCGTGCCTTGCTGGGCACCTTGCCGGGCATCAACCTGGATCTGGGGCTGAAGATCGTGCGGGGGAAATTGCCTCTCTTCCATTCTCTCGTGTTGAAATATGTCGCCCTGCATGAACACGCCACCGGCAAGATCAGGTTGCTGCTGGAAGGCGAGAATCGGGTGGAAGCCCAGCGGCTCGCCCATTCTTTGATCGGCGCCGCAGGGTTTCTGGGTGCCGAGGCCATCAGCGGCAGCGCCAGGGAGCTGGAACAGGCGCTGCTGAACATGGCCGATGGCGCCGAGTTACAGCGGCTGGTTGGGGTCCTCGAAGGCAGGCAGTCGGCGCTCTGCCAGGCTGTGAAGAACCTGCCTGTGCCCGGTTTGACTGGTCCTCAGTACACTGCCCCCAGCCTGGAGATCTAGATGCCTAAAAGGACTGTGCTGGTGATCGAGGATGATCCCTTCACGCAAGTGTTCCTCCAGGACACGCTGGAGTCAGAGGGGTATCAATGTGTCTGTGCCTCGGACGGTCAATCCGCCTGGGACCTGATCGCTTCCCCCGGGCTGGAGATCGAAGCCGTGCTGCTCGATCGCGGGCTGCCAGACATGGACGGCATCGAGATCCTCAAGCGGATCCGGGAGCTACCCCGCCAGCGCAGGATGCCCGTGATCGTTCAGACTTCCTTGGCGGCCTCGAGCGTGCTCGATCGGGGTCTGATCTCGGCGGCCTACTACTACCTAGTCAAGCCCTTCTCGACTGAGACACTGACCGCGATCCTCACTGCGGCCATCCGCGATCATCACAATCAGATGGCGTTATGGGCGCAGGTGCATGCCGCGTCGAATGTCTTGAAGCACCTCAATTCGGCCGAGTTCAGCTTCAGGACCCTCGATGAGATCAATGGGATCGCCACCCTTGTGGCCAAGGCGACCTCCGATCCAGAAAGGGTCGTGTTGGGCTTGGCCGAGCTGATGGTCAATGCCGTCGAACATGGGAATCTGGGTATTTCCTACGCGGAGAAAAGTGAGTTTCTCCTCCGTGGTACCTGGGCGGATGAGGTGCAATCGAGGTTGGCCGATCCGACCTATGCCCCCAGGCTCGCCCTTCTGAGGTTTGAGCGCACGGAAGGTGGCACCTCCTTTCTTGTGCGGGACCAAGGCAGGGGTTTTGACTGGAGCAAGTACCTGACCGTCAACCCCGAGCGCCTGTTTGACCTGCACGGGAGGGGTATCGCCCTCTCGGCCACCTCCTGTTTCGATCGACTCGAGTACCACGGGGTGGGCAACGAAGTGGAAGCCAGCTTGAACGCCTGAAGCCAAGCCAGGCCTCAGGATGAGGCCAAAACGTAGGTTTTCGGCGGGACTGCCGAAAGGTGTTACGGGTTTCTTGACTGGAACTGGAAGGCTATTCAGGGCTTGTTTGGGCGATTGGATCAAAGGCGAGCATGGGGGCGTGGCGGGGAATAGCAGGCTGGCGGCGCGGGGGCCTGGTGGCCCTCCTGGTCTGGTTCTGCCTGATCCCGGCTCGACTCTGGGCCCAGCCCCTGGGGCACCTCCCCGTGCGTGCCTTCGGCTTCAAGGAAGGGCTGGAGGATGGGTCTGTCAGCGCCCTGGTCCAGGACGAGGATGGGTTCATCTGGGCGGGCACGGAAACGGGCCTCTTCCGCTTCGACGGTGAACGCTTCGAGCGGAGGCAACTGGCACCGGGCTATGACTATGTGACGGCCCTGGTGGCGGCGCCTGGCGGGAGGCTTTGGGTTGGCACCCGGAATGGGCTGGGTTGGCTGGACACGCGGGCAGGCACTTTCGTGCCGATCCCCGGCCTGGAAGGTCGCCGTCTTGGTGCTCTGGGTCGGGATGCGGCCGGTGGCCTGTTTGCCCTCTCCGGAGGGCGGCTCTACCACAGCGCCGATGGTCGGGACTTCCAGCCTTGCTGGGATCTGCCGGGCACCGAGCAGGTGCAGAGCGTCTTTGCGGACCCAAGCGCAGACCGGGTGGTGGCCACCATCGGCCATGACCTCTGGATTCTCGCCAAGGGCGCCACCACCTGGGTCCGGGAGCATCCTCCCCTGGAACCGGGAGAAGACCTCCTGCTGGCCAATCTGGATGGCCAGGGCCACCTCTGGGCCTGGTCCAGCCGACGCCTCTACCGGAAAGGCCCGACGGGCCCCTGGGCGCGCCTGGCGGGTGGGCTGGGGGGCAGTCCCCCAGCCAACACGCGCCTGAATCGAGATCGGGATGGCTGGGTCTGGGTGAACACCGCCTCGGGTCTCTTCCGCTGCCTGGGCAGCACCAGCCGGGAGCTGCGGGGTACGCCCAAGGGCAACCTGCCTACCACAGGCCTGATCGACCGGGAGGGCAATCCCTGGTTGGCCGCGGACGGCCTGTTCCAGGTCCTGGGCCAGGGTCGCTGGGAGCACCACAGCCTGCAGGAGGGGCTCCCCAGCAACATGGTCTGGCACGTGCTGCGGGAGCCCTCGGGTCGCCATTGGCTGGCCACGGACGGGGGCCTGGTGGTGGAGTCGCCCCAGGGCTGGAAGGTGGTTCGTAAGGGCCCCTTCTCCAGGCTGCGCTGGGCGCCGGATGGCAGCATCCTGGCCGTGGGCAGCCCCGGCGGCACCCTCTACCGTGTGAACCCGCGGTCCTTGGCCGTGGAGGTGATCCGGGTGGACTGCCTGCCCGCCTCTCCCGAGTCCCGGGGGCTGGCCGTGGAGCCCGGGGGCCGGGTCTGGGTCTCGGATTTCCGGGATGGCGTGGCCTTGGGTCAGCGGGTAGCAGACCACTGGACCTGGACCCGGCCGGCCATCGCGGGACAGCCGCCCAAGGGGGTCTGGCAGGTCCTCCAGGATCCCAGCGGGGCCATCTTCCTGGCCACCGCCGGGGGGGTGTACTTGCTGGAGCAGGGGCAGTGGCAGTCCGTGGGGCCCACCTTGCCCTTCAATCCCTTTTCCGCCCTGATGACGGCTTCCGGGGATGTCTGGGTCTGCTACTGGGACCGCTCCTTCCTGACCAGGCACCGCCGCGAGGGTGGCGTCTGGAAGGTGGTGGAGGAGTGGCATCCCTTCCCCACCCAGCCCGCCATGCCGATCCTGGGCAACGCCCTGCGTCCCGATGGCCGCATCTGGGTGGGCACCACCCGGGGACTGGGCCTGCTGGATCCGGCCCAGCATCGAGTGGATGCCTGGATCGGTCTCGAAGACGGCATCCCCGGGGTGGATGCGAACAACCATGCCCTCGTACTGGAGCCTGGCGGGGACCTCTGGTACGGCACCACCGCCGGCGTGGGCCGCTTCCGAACCGGCGATCTCCCGGTCGTTGCGCCCCTGCCCCTGCCCATCCTCCTCCAGTGGCGGGACCAGGACGGTCTGCCGACCCCGGATGGCGCCCCAGCCCGGCTGCAGCCCGGCGAGGCCCTGACAGCCCACTTCGCCCTCAACGCCTTCAGCAGTCCCTCCAGCACCAGCCTCGAAGCCCGGGTGGAGGGCGTGGATGTCGAGTGGGTCCGCCTGCGCGACCACCGCCTGCGCTACGCGGGCCTTCCCTCGGGCCAGTATCGGCTGGAAGTCAGAGGCCAGCGGGACATGGGGGAGCCGGGCCCCTCCCTGGTGCTGGCCTTCCGGGTGCTGCCGCGCTGGTGGCAGACCTGGTGGGCCCTCCTCATGGGTATCGCCGGCTTGGCGCTGGCGGGGGTGGGGGTGGGTTCCTATCGGCACCGCGCCCTGGCCCGGCATAACCTCGAACTGCAGCAGGAGGTGGCCAGTCGCACGCAGGAACTGAGCCTCTCGAACCAGCGGCTGGAGGGTGCCACCCGCGCCAAGAGCCGCTTCATCGCCACCATGAGTCATGAGCTGCGCACGCCCCTCAATGCCATCCTACTCTATACGGAGCTGCTCACTGGAGATGCTGAAGAGCGCCAGGATGCTCAGAGTGCCGAGGATTTGCGGAAGGTCCAGTCCGCAGGCAACCACCTGCTGGCGACCATCAACGGCATCCTGGACCTTTCGCGCATCGAGGCGGGGGCCGAGAGCGTCCTCTGGTCCCAGGAGGATATCCAGGCCCTGGTGCACGAGGTCGCCGATACCCTCTCTCCCCTCGCCAAGGCCAAGGGCATCAGCCTCCTGCTGGAGTTCCAGGGCGACTCGGTCCCCTTCTGGACGGATCCCACCAAGCTGCGGCAGGTGCTCATGAACCTCGGGGGCAATGCCTGCAAGTTCACGGCCCAGGGCCGGGTGCTCATCGCCACCGAATTCATGGAGGCAGGGCTGCGGATCCAGGTCCTGGACACGGGGAAAGGCATGACCCCCCAGGAGCTCTCCCACATCTTCCGGGCCTTCGAGCAGGCCAACGACGCCATCGGCCGACAATACGGCGGAACCGGGCTGGGCCTCACCATCAGCCGGCGCCTGGTGGAACTCCTGGGGGGCAGCATCAGCGTTACGTCCACCCCCGGGAAGGGCAGCACCTTCACCGTGGATCTGCCGGCGCTGAAGACGGCGCCAGTCTAGGTTCGGCTCAGCCCACGAGCTTCCGCCAGAGGGCGCGGCCGATGAAGCGGGCCTTGTCCCCCAGGGGGAAGCGCTTGAGCACGGTCTGCACCACGCCCTGGGTGAAGCGGGTGCGCCTGGAGTAGTCGATGCGCACATCCACCAGCACGGGGCGGCCCGCCGCTGCGGTGCTGAAGGCCTCGGCCAGGCCCGCCTCGATGCCCGCGTTGTCGGGGATGGCCACGTAGGCAGCCCCGGTGGCCAGGGCGATGCCGTCCAGGCGCAGGTTCCCCAGCACTGTGCAGGTCTTGCGGTTGTAGGGAATTTCCTGGCCCTGGGAGATCTGGGACAGCTCCCCGTCGTGGAAGACCACGATCACCAGGCCCAGGCCCTCGCGCACCGCCGTCACCAGCTCCAGGCCTGTCATGAGGAAGGCCCCGTCGCCCACGATGCCCGCCACCACCCGCGTGGGGTTGGCCAACTTGGCGCCGATGGCGCCGGGCACGCAGTAGCCCATGGCGTTGAAGTCCGTGGGGGAGATGAAGGTGCCCGGGTGGCGCACCTCAAAGAGTTCCGCTGCCAGGAAGGTGTGGTTGCCATCGTCCACCACGAGGATGGCATCATCGGGCAGGTGGCGGCGCAGGGCCTCCAGGAGGAGGCAGGGGTTCACCCGTTCGTTCAGGTGCTGGCGCCACTGGGCGCGGTAGTCGGCCTTGTCCTTGGCGATGGCGGCGCTGACAGCGGTGCGGCGGACGGCATGCTCTGGCTGACGGGCTTCCAGCCGGGCCAGGAGGGCTGGGGCGATGAGGGTCGCGTCGCCTTCCAGCGTGAGGGCGGCGGGGAAGTTGCGGTGGAAGACCGCCGGATTGATGTCCACGTGAATGAGCTGGGCGGGCACCGTGCAGCCGAAGCTGCCGGTGGGGATCTCGCCGAAGCGGGTGCCCACGGCCAGCAGGGCGTCGCAGGCGCGGAAGGCGTTCTCCGCGGCGGGCACGGCGGCGGGGCCGAAGCCCATGCCCGTGTGCAGGGGGTGATTGCCGGGGAAGGCCCCCATACCCTGCAGCGTGGTGGCCACCGGGGCGCCCAGCAGCTCCGCGAGGCGCTGCAGCTCGGGGCGCGCCCCCATGGCGCCCCAGCCCACGAAGAGGCCTGGCGACTGGGCTGCCAGCAGCAGGTCCACGGCGCGGTCCAGTTGAGCCTCTGTAGCCGTCAACTCGGGCACCTGGGGCACGAAGGCGGGCAGCTCCCCCACGGGGCCCTTGAAGAGCTGGAGGTTGGCGGGAATCTCCACCAGCACCGGGCCTGGGGTGCCGCTCATGGCCAGGCGGTAGGCCTCGAAAATGGTGGGCACGATGGCGGCTTGGGTCTCCACGCGCCAGGCGCCCTTGGTCAGGGGCTTCACCAGGGCCAGCTGGTCCAGCTCGTGAAGCTGGTAGCCGAAGGGCGTGTCCGTGCGGATGCCACCGGAAATGATCAACAGGGGGATGCCGTCCAGGAAGGCCTCGCCGATGCCGCTCATGGCGTGGGTAATCCCCGCGGCGGGCACCACCAGCAGCACGCCGATGCGGCCGCCCCCGGTGCGGCTGAGGGCGTCGCCCATGAAGGCCGCCCCGCACTCGTGGGAGACCAGGACCGGATGGATGGTCTCGGACTGGCCCAGCTCGTCGTAGATCTCTGTGTTGTGGACTCCCGGGATGCCGAAGGTGTGGGAGACCGGCAGCTGTTCCAGGGCGTGGCGGACCAGCCAGGCGCCGGTCTTGGGACCTGTGGCGTTCATAGGATCGTCCTTCTGGTGATGTGCTGGGCCGCTAGGCGGCCCGTGAGGATGCAGGCGCCCAGGAAGGTGCCCTCCAGGGAGCCGCGGCCATGGATGCCGCCGCCGCCGAAGCCCGCGGCCTCGCCCAGGGCGTAGAGGCCGGGGATGGGTTCGCCATCCTCGCGGAGTACCCGGCAGGCTAGGTCCGTCTGGATGCCGCCCAGGCTCTTGCGGCTGAGGATGAACTCGCGGATGGCCATCAGGGGGCCCGCCTTGGGCTCGAGGATCTTCTGGAACTTGCAGGTGCGCAGGCGGTCGCCGCGGTAGGCCCGGATCTGGGCTAGGCGGCGCAGCTGGTCGTCCGTGAAGAAGGCCGGGCCCCGGTCGATCTCGGCATCGTAGCCAGCGATGTCCTGTTCCATGCCCGCCCGGTCCAGGCGCAGGCCATCGAGTCCCCGGGCATCCATCCGCTCCATCAGCTCCGGCAAGGAGTCCGCCACCACGATGTCCTCAGGGCAGTCCCGCACCAGGCGCTCGACCAGCTCCCGGTTGCCGAAGGCCAGGTCCCGCAGCATCCGCAGCTTCCGCTTGTGGCGGAAGGCGGTCATGAAGTCGCAGCCGGAGACGGCCAGCTCCTTGAGGGCGATGCGCCAGTTCAGCACCTGCCAGGAATACTGTCCGGGGCTTCGCAGCACGGCCTCCACCAGGGCCCGGGTGTCCGTGTTGCCCACCAGGGGCTGGGGGCTGATGCGGCGGCCGTGGGCATCCAGCCAGAGGGCCGAACGGGGCGGCACCAGGCTGAGACCATCGTCCGGGCGGCGCCTGGCGGGGTGATGGATGCCCGCGGGATAGTGCCACTGGCGGTCCATGTGGGTGAGGCGGCCGCCCGCGCCTTCCACCTTGGTGTGGAGGAGCCCGTCTCCGAAGGCATGGGCGCCGTTGAGAATGACCTTGGGCGGGGCACCCCAGGGGCGGTGCCAGTGCGCCCGCAGGGTGCTGAGGTCGCCGCCGCACATGCCGCCCGAAGCGATGAGCACCTGCTCGGCCCGGGCCTCGAAGGGCTCGCCCGTGTCCATCCGCTTCCCGAGGACGCCCCGCACCTGGCCGCCCTCGAGGAACAGGTCCGAGACCTCGTGGTCGCAGCGGATGTCGAGCTTCGCGCGGTGCGGGTGGGCCTCCAGAGCCGCCAGCAGCCGCGCGATGATCTCGTGCCCGGTGCCCCAGACGATGTGCCAGCGGGGGACTCGGTTGCCCGGTTGGGTGAAGCCCCGCTCCGCCCAGTTCACCAGGGGCAGGAAGCGTACGCCCAGGGCGTGCAGGAACCGGTGGATGTGGGTCTCGGAATGAGCGCAGTAGTACTCCGCCCAGCGGCGGGGCCAGTGGTCTTCGGCCCCGAAGGCCGCCACCCGCTCCCAGTCCTGGAGCGCCAGCTCCGCGTCGTCCCGGATGCCGAGTTTGCGTTGGTGCGGCGTGCCGATGAGGTGGACGCCGCCGAAGGACTCCTTGGCCAGGCCACCTAATGTCGCCAGCGGCCCCTTTTCCAGCAGGATTACTGAGCGCCCGGCCTCGAGCAGCTCGTACGCCGCGACCAGGCCCGCCAGGCCGCCTCCGGCGATGAGGACCTCAGCCTCGTGGGCCTTCACGATGCCTCCCGCTTGGATGTTGCTGGGGCCTCAGGATCCGTAGGTCTTGGGCTTGTCCGAGACCTTGTTGTGCCGGTAGGAGCCCAGGAGCAGGTTGGCGCCCTGCTCGGCGACGCCGGTCTCCAGGGTGTCGGCGCCGTAGTAAAACTGGTGATTCAGGAAGACCAGCTTGGGGGCGCCCAGGTCAGGGAAGTGGCGCAGCACCGCGAAGACCAGGTGCACCAGGGCATCCACGTTCTGGTACTGCACCGCCACGGCGCGGTCCAGCAGGAGGTGGTCCTCATAGCGGTTCATGGGGCGGGTGTAGAAGATCACCTTGCCATCGAAGGAGATGTGGTCCCCATCCGTGGAGATGGTGTAGGTCTTGGCCTTGTCCGTCACATCAAACTTGTAGTGGGCGCCCTTGACGAGGGCGGTCATGAGGGCCTGGAACTTGGGGTGGGTGAGGTACGAGGCTCCGAAGTTCACCTTCTTGGCCACGGGCCGCGCTTCCTTGGCCGTGGGGCCGTACATCATGTGGTTCCACTGCATGAGCGCCTGCCGCTCGGCGGGCGTTTGCTTCTTCTCTTTGACCTTTTTGGGAGCTTTCCCGGGCGTGGTGGTCATGGGATTCCTTGTGGTGCATGGGTGCAGGCCATTATCGCACAGCCTGAATCAACGGATTCAGCGCAAGGATCCCTGAATTCGAAAAGGGCTCAGGGCGTGGTGATGGTGCCGACGGTCCCGTCCGTGCCGTAGGTGCGCAGCATGTGGTTGCCGCTATCGGCGATCACCAGGGTGCCTGTGGGTGTGAAGACGAGGCTGGTGGGCTGGTTGAAGTAGACCGCGGTGCCGGTGCCATCCACATTGCCGACGGTGCCGCCCACGCCGGCCTGGGTACTGGTCACCCCGCCCATGAGGCGCCGGAGCACATGGTTGTGGGTGTCCGCGATCCAGACCACGCCGGCGCCATCCACGGCGATGCCCACGGGCAGGTTGAAGAGCGAGGACAGGGCATTGCCATCGGCGTAGCCTGTGGTCGTGGTGGCGGTATTGTTGTGGCCGGCCACAGTGGTGACGATGCCCGTGGTGGAGACCGTGCGGATATCGGAGTTGCCGTAGTCGGTGAAGTAGAGGAGGCCGTTGGCGGCCAGGGCCAGGCCATTGGGCTGGTTGAGGAGGGCGCCACTGCCCGTGCCGTCCACCAGGCCCGAGACACCGGGTTGGCCGGCCAGGGTGCTGACGCTGCCGTCCGTGCCCATGCGACGGATGGTGTGGTTCAGGGAATCGCTGATGTAGGTGATGCCAGCGCTGGTGATGACCAGGCCGAAGGGGGCATTGAAGCGGGCCAGGGACCCCAGGGCGTCCGCGGTGCCGGGGACGCCTGCGCTGCCCGCCAGGGTGCTGACGGTGCCGTCCATGGCCACGCGGCGCAGGGTGTGGTTGCCGGTGTCAGCCACCACGAGATTGCCTGCAGGATCCAGGGCCAGGCCGCCAGGGCTGTTGAAGCGGGCGGCGCTGCCCTGACCATCGGAGGAGCCCGCCAACCCCTGGGCGCCGGCCAGCAGGGTCTTCTGATGGGTGGCGGAGATCTTCCAGATGACGTGATCATCCCGGTCGGACACGAAGAGGTTCCCGGCAGCGTCTGCGGCCAGCCCCATGGGCGTGTTGAAGAGCAGGGTCTGGGCCACCGTGAGGTAAGCGGGGGTACTCGTGATGGTGCCCAGGGTGTTGGTGATGGTCACCGTGTAATTGCCAGCGTCGGTGGTCTTGGGGTTGTAGAGGGTGTAGCTGGAGGTGGTGGCGCCCAGGATGTCCACGCCGTCCTTGGCCCACTGGTAGTAGAGGGTGGCCTCTCCAGTGGCGGTGACGGTCAGGGTTGTGGCGCGGCCAGAGACCGTGCTGGTGCCCACGGGCTGTACCGTGATGGCCGGGGGGGCCGTGGCCGTGGGGTCATGGCGGTGGCTGCAGGCGGTGCTGAGGCTCAGGGACAGGAGGGGCAACATGAGCAGCAGGCCACCCACCAGCCCTTTCAGGACGGTGTCGGCGAACCGGGATCGGGTCGAACCGGGTCGGTCCCTCCGAATGGGGAACTCCAGGATCATTGAACCTCCAATAAGTGCAGACCCCGAGGGGACAAAAGCGGTTGCCGGGCGAACAGGGTCCCCCTCGCATTGAGGATCCCATGAATGGTGGAGCCAGGGCTCGGAAGGTTCCTTGGGGGTCTCTGGGGCTTGGCTCCCAGGCCCTGCTGCTCAGAAGTCAAAGGTGGGCCCGCTAAGGGTCTGGGCGTCCAAGATCTGGCCCTGGGCATCCAGGGTCACCAGGCCCTGGGCCTGGCGGGGGGTCAGCTGGCTGAGCTGCTGGAGGGCCTGGCCCCGGATCTCGGGGTTGCCACCTTCGGCGGACTCAAAGAAGACGGCGCCCACCCGGTAGGTCTGCTTCAGGTCCTGCTGCAGGTGCAGGTCCCGGAGCTGGCGCTCGTCCACGGGGCTGGGGGCGTCGGTCATGAGGCAGCGGGCCTGGGCGGTCTTGGGGAAGGCGATGACCTCGCGGATGTTGTCCACGCCCGCCAGGAGCATCACCAGTCGATCAAGGCCCAGGGCCAGGCCGCCGTGGGGCGGGGCGCCATAGCTGAGGGCGTCGAGCAGGAAGCCGAACTTCTCCCGGGCCTCCGCCTCACCGATGCCAATGGCCCTGAACATGCGATTCTGGGTTTCGGCATCGTGGATGCGGATGCTGCCGCCACCCACTTCGAAGCCATTGAGCACCAGATCATAGGCCACGGCGCGGCAGCGGCCGGGGTCTGTCTCCAGCAGGTCCATGTCATCCGGATGCGGGCTGGTGAACGGGTGGTGGCAGGCCACGAAGCGTTGGTTTTCTTCGGACCAGTCCAGGAGGGGGAAGTCGACGACCCACAAGAACGCGTACGCGTTCTTGTCATGGAAGAGCTTGACCAGGGTGGGGTCCGGCTCGGTGAGGGCGAGGTCGGCAGCAATCTTGGTGCGGAGGTCGCCAAGGACTTTGGAGGTCTGGGCATCGGTGCCCACAGCGAAGATGAGCAGGCCTTCTCCACTGAGTTGGAAGTGGGCCTTCAGGGCCGCTTCCGAGTCGGTGTCTAAGAATTTCTTGAAGCTGCTGGACAGGCCCTCCTTGCCCCACTTGGCGTAGGGGAGGCCGCCGGCGCCCATCTGCTTGGCCTGCTCCTGGTAGGCGTCCAGCTGCTTGCGGCTGAGGAGGCCGGCGGCCTCGCCGGGGAAGCAGAGGGCGCGGACCTTGCGTTGGCCCTGGCTGTCGGCGGCGGCGCGGAAGAGGTTGAAGGCGCTGGTGGCGAAGAGGCTGGTGGCGTCCTGGATCTTGAGGCCGCAGCGGAGGTCCGGCTTGTCGGAGCCGTACCAGGCCATGGCGTAGCGATAGGGCAGGCGCGGGAAGGGGGGCTGGACGTCCTGGCCCACCAGCTTCGAGACCTTCACCATGAGCGACTCGATGATGTCCTGGACATCCTCCTGGCGCACGAAGCTCATCTCGATGTCGATCTGGGTGAACTCCGGCTGGCGGTCGGCGCGCAGGTCCTCGTCCCGGAAGCAGCGGCAGATCTGCACGTAGCGCTCGAAGCCGCTCACCTGGAGGAGCTGCTTGAAGAGCTGGGGGCTCTGGGGCAGGGCGAAGAACTGGCCCGCGTGGACGCGGCTGGGCACCAGGTAGTCCCGGGCCCCTTCGGGCGTGGACTTGGTGAGGATGGGGGTCTCGAACTCGATGAAGTCCAGCTCGCGGAAGTGGTTCCGGGTGAGGTTGGCCACCTCGCTGCGGAGTACCAGATTGCGCTGCAGCTGAGCCCGGCGCAGATCCAGGAAGCGGTAGGTGAGGCGCAGGTCCTCGCCCACGCCCTCATCCTCCAGGGGGAAGGGCAGGGGGGCGGCGGTGTTGAGGATCTTCAAATCCGTGAGGCGGATCTCGATGTCGCCGGTGGCCATGTTGGGATTCTTGCTCTCGCGCTCGGCTACGACGCCCTCGACCGCCAGCACGAACTCGCTGCGCACGGCCTTGAGCCGGGCCAGGAGCTCGGGATCGGCGGTCTCCTCGTTGACCACCAGCTGCACCAGACCCCAGCGGTCCCGGAGGTCCAGGAAGACCAGGGAGCCGAGGTTGCGCACCCGTCGGCACCAGCCGAAGAGGCGCACCGTCTGCCCCGTGTGGTCGAGGCGCAGGTCGCCATTGCGGTGGGTGCGTTGGAAGGAGCCGAGCCGGTCGAGTTTCATAGCCCTACAGGATCGCACCCGCAGGCCCTGGGCTCAAGCCTGGGTAAGCAACCCGGGCAGTTAAGAGCAGAAAAGGTCACCACCAAGGCACCAAGGCACTAAGGACGGAAGGGGTGCGGGCCACCGAACATCCCCGTTTTTTGCTTTTCTTGGTGTCTTGGCGTCCCGGTGGTGATCAGGTTTCAGTGCCAGCCCCGGTTTGGACCTTCGCCAGGTTCAGAGCCCCCCGCCGGGCGGCGCGGACGCGGGCCCACCAGAGCTGGAAGCGGTCCATGTAGAGGTAGATGACGGGGGTGGTGTAGAGGGTCAGGAGCTGGCTGAGGAGGAGGCCGCCCACGATGGCGATGCCCAGGGGCTGGCGCAGTTCGGAGCCGGTGCCCATGCCGATGGCCAGGGGCAGGCCGCCCAGGAGGGCCGCCATGGTGGTCATGGTGATGGGTCGGAAGCGCAACATGCAGGCCTGGAAGATGGCCGCCTCGGGGGTGACCCCCTCCCGGCGCTCGACCTCGATGGCGAAGTCGATCATGAGGATGGCGTTCTTCTTCACGATGCCGATGAGCAGGATGATGCCGATGAAGGCGATGACCGTCAGTTCCGTGCGGCACGCCATGAGGGCCAGGAGGGCGCCCACACCCGCCGAGGGTAGCGTGGAGAGGATGGTCAGAGGGTGGATGAGGCTCTCGTAGAGCATCCCCAGCACGATGTAGACCGCGAACAAGGCCGCGAGCACCAGCAGGGGCTGGTTGGAAAGGGAGGCCTTGAAGGCCTGGGCCGTGCCCATGAAGGTGCCTCGCAGGGTGCCGGGCATGCGGATCTCCTGCTGGGCCTTATCTATGGCCGTCACCGCATCGCCCAGGGCCACTCCCACGGGCAGGTTGAAGCTGAGCGTCACCGAAGGCAGCTGGCCCTGGTGGTTCACGGAGAGGGGCGTGTTGCGCCGCTCCAGGGTGCAGAAGGCGCTGAGAGGTACCAGGCTGCCGGTGGTGGAGCGCACAAAGGTGTAGCGCAGGCCATCCGGCGTCTGCATGAAGGGTGTGTCCACTTCCATAACCACGTGGTACTGGTTCAGGGGCGTGTAGATGGTGGAAACGAAGGACTGGCCGAAGGCGTCGTAGAGGGTGTTGTCGATGTCCGAGGGTGTGACGCCCAGGCGGGAGGCCGTGGTGCGGTCGATCTTGAGGGTGGCTTCCAGGCCCTGGTTCTGGAGGTCCGTGTTCACGTCCGCCAACTGCTTCAGAGTCTTCAATTTCTGGAGGATCTTGGGAGCCCAGTCGAAGAGCTCCCGGGCATCGTCCCCCTGGAGGGTGTACTGGTACTGGGAGCTGGAGGGGCGGCCGCCCAGGCGCAGGTCCTGCACCGGCTGCATGAAGAGGGTGCCGCCGGGGATGTGGGCGGTCTTGCCCCGCAGCCGGGCGATGATCTGGTCGCCAGTGTCCTTGCGCTCGTTGTTGGGTTTCAGGGAGGCGAAGAGGCGCCCCGTGTTGCCGCCACCCACGAAGGCCGTGACGCTCTCCACGGAGGGATCCTCCTGCACGATGGCCACGTACTGGGTCATGAGCTTTTCGAGACTGATGAACGAGATATCCTGGGCCGCCTGGATGGAGCCCGTGAGGCGCCCCGTGTCCTGCTGGGGGAAGAAGCCTTTGGGGATGACGATGTAGAGCCCGATGGTGGCCAGCATGGTGCCCAAAGCCACGGCCAAGGTGAACCGCTGGTGACGGAGCACCCAGCCTAGGGAAGTCTCGTAGTGGCGCATGATCCACTGGAAGATGCGCTCGCTGAACTGGAAGGCGCGGCCGTGCTTCTCCTCCGAGTGGGGCCGGAGGATGCGGGAGCACATCATGGGTGTGGTAGTTAGCGAGACCACCATGGAGATGACGATGGCCACGGAGAGGGTGACGGCGAACTCCCGGAAGAGCCGCCCCACGATGCCGCCCATGAGGAGGATGGGGATGAACACGGCGATGAGCGAGATGCTGATGGAGATCACCGTGAACCCGATCTCCTTGGCGCCGTGGAGGGCCGCCTCCATGGGCTCCATGCCGTTCTCGAGGTGGCGGGTGATGTTCTCCACCACCACGATGGCGTCGTCCACCACGAAGCCCGTGGCCACCGTGAGGGCCATGAGTGAGAGGTTGTCGATGGTGTAGCCCAGCAGGTACATCACACCGAAGGTGCCGATGAGGGAGATGGGCACCGCCACGCTGGGGATGAGAGTAGACCGTACGCTGCGCAGGAAGACGAAGACCACCAGGATGACCAGGGCGATGGAGATGCCCAGAGCCATCTGCACATCCTTCACCGAGGCGCGGATGGTGCGGGTGGAGTCGATGAGAACCTTCAAGTCCACCGTGGGCGGCAGGCTGGCTTGCAACTGGGGCAGAATCGCCTTCACTCGGTCCACGGTCTCGATGATGTTGGCGTCCGGCTGGCGGAAGATCGGCACCATGATGGCGGGCACACCGTTGGAGAGGCCGCCGTTTCGCACGTTCTCCACGCTGTCCGTGACCTCGGCCACATCCTCCAGGCGCACGGCCCGGCCGCTGACGTAGCGGATTATGAGGGGCTTGTAGTCGGCGGCGCCGTTGAGCTGGTCCGTGGTCTGGAGGGACCAGCTCTTGAGGTTGTTGCTGAGGTCCCCCTTCGGAGTGTTGAGGTTGGCCCCGGCGATGGCGGCCCGCACATCCTCCAGGCCCAGGCCCTGGGCATTGAGGCGGCCGGGGTTCACATCGATGCGCACCGCGGGCAGGGCCCCGCCCCAGACGAACACCTGACCCACGCCGGGGATCTGCGACAGCTTCTGCTGCAGCACCGAGGAGGCGATGTCGTACATGCGCTCCCGGGGAATCAGCTTCGAGGTCAGCGCCAGCAGCATGATGGGCGAGTCGGCGGGATTCACCTTACGGTAGTTGGGATTGTTGGGCAGGTTGGCGGGCAGGTTGCCCCGGGCGGCGTTGATGGCCGCCTGCACGTCGCGGCCCGCCGCGTCGATGTTGCGGTTCAGGTCGAACTGGAGGGTAATGTTGGTGGAGCCCAGGGAACTGGCGGAGGTCATCTCCGTAATGCCCGCGATGCGCCCGAACTGCCGCTCCAGGGGCGTGGCCACGGAGGAGGCCATGGTTTCCGGGCTGGCGCCCGGGAGGCCCGCCGAGACCTGGATGGTGGGGAACTCCACCTGGGGCAGGGGCGCCACCGGCAGGAACTGGTAGGCGATGGCCCCCAGGAGGGCCAAGGCCACCGTGAGCAGCGTGGTGGCCACCGGGCGGCGGATGAAGGGGGTCGAAATACTCATTTGGGCGGCAGGGGCTCCAGGCGTGCCGCCTGGAGATAGCTGCCGCCAAGGCGGCAGCGGATCAGGATGGGTGAAAGCGGATTCATTATTTTATTCCCGCACACCGCGCCAGCGGCGTGCGCGGCGAGCCAGTCGGTCGAAGGCAAGATAGATGACCGGCGTCGTATAGAGGGTCAGCACCTGGCTGAAGATGAGGCCGCCCACGATGACGATGCCCAGGGGACGGCGCAGTTCGGCGCCGACGCCGGAACCCAGGGCCAGGGGCACGCCGCCCAGCAGCGCGGCCATGGTGGTCATGATGATGGGCCGGAAGCGCAGCAGGGAGGCCTGGTAGATGGCCTCCTCGGGGGGGAGACCGTCCTTGCGCTCGGCCTCCAGGGCGAAGTCGATCATCATGATGGCGTTCTTCTCCACGATGCCGATGAGGAGGATGATGCCGATGAGCGCGATGACGCTGAAGTCCGTGCGGCAGAGCATGAGCGACAGCAGGGCGCCCACACCGGCCGAGGGCAGGGTCGAGAGGATCGTGATGGGGTGGATGTAGCTCTCGTAGAGCACGCCCAGCAGGATGTAGACCGTGAGCACCGCCGCCAGGATCAGTAGGGGCGTGTTGGTGAGGGAGGCGCCGAAGGCCTGGGCCGTGCCCTGGAAGCCCGTCTTGAGGCTGGGGGGTACATCCATATCCTTGCGGGCGGTCTGGACGGCCTTGACCGCATCGCCCAGGGACATGCCCGGGGCCAGGTTGAAGGAGAGCGTCGCCGTGGGGAACTGACCCTGGTGGTTCACAGCCAGGGGGGCGGGAATGGCCTCGATCCGGGTGAAGGCGCTGAGGGGCACGGCGCCTCCGGAACTGCTGCGCACGTAGATGTTCTGGAGGTCTTCGGGTCGCTGGTAATTGGTGGGCTTGGCCTCCAGCACCACGCGGTACTGGTTCAGCTGGGTGAACATGGTGGATACCTGGCGCTGGCCGAAGGCGTCGTAGAGGGCGTCATCCAGCATCTGGGGCGTGATGCCCAGGCGGGAGGCCGTGGTCCGGTCCAGGGTGAGGCGGATCTGGAGGCCGGCGTTCTGCAGGTCGCTGGCCACGTCCCGCAGCTCCGGCAGGGTTGAGAGGCGCTCCACAAAGCGGGGCACCCACTCGCCCAGCTCCTTGGCGTCGGCATCTTCCAGGGTGTACTGGTACTGGGTGCGGCTGACTCGGTCTTCCACGGTCAGATCCTGGATGGGCTGCAGGTAGAGCTTGATGCCCTCCACCTTGGCCAGGTTCGGCTGCAAGCGCCGGATGACCTCGGAGGCGCTGAGGTGGCGCTCCTCCAGGGGCTTGAGGTTGATCTGGATGCGGCCGCTGTTGAGGGTGGTGTTGGTGCCGTCGATGCCGATGAACGACGACAGGCTCTCCACCGCGGGATCCTTGAGGATCTCGGTGGAAAGGGCCTGCTGGCGCTCGGCCATGGCCGGGAAGGAGACGGTCTGGGGCCCTTCGGAGATGCCCAGGATGACGCCCGTGTCCTGCACCGGGAAGAAGCCCTTGGGAATGACCACGTAGAGCAGCACCGTGGAGGCCAGAGTGGCCACGGCCACGAGGAGGGTCTCCTTTTGGTGTTTGAGGACCCAGGCCAGGGTGCGGCCGTAGAAGGCGATGATGCGCTGGAAGACCCGCTCCGAGGACTGGTAGAAGCGACCCTGCTCCTCTGGGGGCGTGTGCTTCAGCAGCTTGGCGCACATCATGGGCGTGAGCGTCAGGGACACGACGGCCGAGACCAGGATGGTGACGCTGAGGGTGACGGCGAATTCCCGGAAAAGGCGGCCCACGATGTCGCCCATGAAGAGCAGCGGGATGAGCACGGCGATGAGCGAGACGGTCAGCGACAGGATGGTGAAGCCGATCTGGGCTGAGCCCTTGAGGGCGGCCTGGAGGGGCGACTCGCCCTCCTCGATGTACCGCATGATGTTCTCGATCATGACGATGGCATCGTCCACCACGAAGCCAGTGGAGATGGTGAGGGCCATGAGGGTCAGGTTGTTGAGGCTGTAGCCCAGCACGTACATGACGCCGAAGGTGCCCACCAGGGAAAGGGGCACGGCCACGCTGGGGATCACCGTGGCGGCCAGGGTGCGGAGGAAGAGGAAGATCACCATGACCACCAGGGCGATGGTGAGCATCAGCTCGAACTCCACATCCTCCACCGAGGCGCGGATGGTGATGGTGCGGTCCGTGAGGACGGTCAGCTCCACTGCGGCGGGCAGGGAGGCCCGCAGCTGGGGCAGCAGCTCCTTCACCCGGTCCACCACGGCGATGATGTTGGCGCCGGGCTGGCGCTGGATGTTGAGGATGACGGCGGGCGTGGTGTTCTTCCAGGCGGCGAGGCGTGCGTTCTCCACGTCATCGCTGACCAAGGCCACCTCCGAGAGGAGCACCGGGGCGCCGTTCTTGTAGGCCACGATGAGGGGCTTGTAGTCATCACTGGTGAGCAGCTGGTCGTTGGCGCCGATGGCGTAGGCCTGGCGCAGGCCGTCGAAGCTGCCCTTGGCCTGGTTCACGTTGCTGAGCGCCACGGCGCTGCGCACATCGCCCAGAGTCAGACCCTTGGCCGCCAGGGCCGCGGGGTTGGCCTGGATGCGCACGGCGGGTTTCTGGCCGCCACTGATGCTCACGAGGCCCACCCCGGGCAGCTGGGAGATTTTTTGGGCCAGCCGCGTGTCCGCGAAGTCCTCCACCTTGGAGAGGGGCAGGGTTTTCGACGTGAGGGCCAGGGTGAGGATGGGCGAGTCGGCGGGGTTGATCTTGCTGTAGATGGGCGGATTGGGTAGGTTTGCGGGGAGGTAGGTGCCCGCGGCGTTCACGGCGGCCTGCACCTGCTGCTCGGCCACGTCGATGTTCAGGTCCAGAACGAACTGCAGGGTGATGACGGAGCTGCCACCGGAGCTGGTGGAGGACATGCGGTTCAGACCGGGCAGCTGGCCGAACTGGCGTTCCAGGGGGGCCGTGATGGCCGAGGCCATGACGTCCGGGCTGGCGCCGGGGTAGAAGGTGACCACCTGGATGGTGGGGTAGTCCACCTGGGGCAGGGCCGAGACCGGCAGCTGCCGGAAGGCCAGCATGCCCACCAGCAGCAGGCCCACCATCAGAAGCGAGGTGGCGATGGGGCGGAGGATGAATGGCTTTGAAGGATTCATTCCGGTGCGCCGATCAGCCCTTCTGTCCGGCAGGCTTGGGCAGAGCGATCTTGCTACCAGGGCGCAGCTTCTCGAGGCCGTCCGTGACCACGGTCTCACCGCTGGCCAAGCCCTCGTTCAGCGCGGAGTCATCCCCCTCGGTGCCCCGGACCTTGACCGGGCGCAGTTCCACGGTGCTGTCGGCCTTCACCACGTAGACGAAGGCGCCCTGGGGGCTGCGCTGGACGGCGGCGGTGGGGACGATGATGACGCCTTGCAGGGTGTCCACCAGCAGGCGGGCGTTCACGAACTGGTTGGGGAAGAGGGCGCGGTCGGCATTGGCGAAGAGGGCCTTCAGCCGCACGGTGCCCGTGGCGGGGTCCACCTGGTTGTCGATGGCGGCCAGGCTGCCCGTGGCGATGCGGGTCTTGAGATCGCGGTCCCAGGCTTCCACCGGGAGCTTGCTGTTCTTGGCGTTCTGGCTCAGCACCTGCTGGATGTTGTCGGCGGGCACGGCGAAGACCACGTTGATGGGCTGGATGGGCGCAATCGTCACTAGGCCGTTGGCATCCGTGGCGTGGACGATGTTGCCCGCGTCCACGACGCGGAGGCCCACGCGGCCTGCGATGGGGGCTGTGATCCGGCTGTAGACCAGGTTCAGCTTGGCGCTCTCCACCGAGGCCTGGTCGGCCTTGAGGGTGGCGGCAGTCTGGTCCACGGCGGAGCTCTGTGTGTCCAGCTGCTGGCGGGAGATGATGCCCTGCTGGACAAGGCCCTGGAGGCGTTTGAGGTCCGCCACGGTGTTCTGGTAGTTGGCCGTGTCCTTGGCCAGCTGGCCCTCGGCCTGCATGAGCTGGACCTGGAAGGGGCGGGGGTCGATCTCGGCCAGCAGCTCACCCTGGGCCACCATCTGGCCCTCGGTGAAGGCCACGCGGATCAGCTGGCCGTCCACGCGACTGCGGACCAGCACGCTGTTGAGCGAGGTCACGGTGCCCAGGCCCGTGAGGTACACGGCCATGTCGCCCTGGCGGGCCTTGGCCACGGTGACGGGCACGGCACGACCGCCGGGGGCGGCCACATCCTTCTTGCCACCCCGGGCGAAGAGGACCAGGCCCACCAGGGCGACGCCGCCCACGATGACCCAGAGGCGCCAGCCTCGCAGCAGGGCGGGACGGTCGGAGTCCGGGGTGGAGAGAGGGGAGACGGGTGTGTCCATGGGCTCAGGCCTTCAGGCAGGGGTCAGGGGCAGAAAAAGTGGCCGGGGCCCGGCCCGCGGGTTGGGCGGAGCTACAGTGCGATGGCTTCGGGTGCGGAGTCAGCCGCGTCGGGGCTATCGATGAGCATACTGTCGAGGTTGAGGATGACCCGGCTGAGGCCCTGGCGCATCAGGTCCTGCTGGACGGGATCCAGGCCGGCCACCAGGCCCTCCCGGATGGCCTGGGCCAATTCCTGGAGCTCTTCGGCCAGGGGCCGGGTGCTGGGCTGCAGGCTGATGAGGATGCGCCGACCATGCTTGGGGTCTGCCTGGGTCTGCAGGAGGCCCCGGGCCACCATGGCCTTCACCACGCGGCTGGCGGTCGGATCATCCATCCAGACCAGCTGCGCCAGGGGATGAAGCGAGGTCGGCCCCTTCTCCAGGAGCACCAGGATCACCCAGAACTGCTGAAGGGTGAGGTCGTAGGGGGCGAGGCGGGTGGCCACCACGTGCTTCAGACGGCGCCGAACGGCCGCCGCCAGGGTGCCAAGGCCAGCATGAGTGAGGGTATCGGGCATGGGTTCTTGCATAAGCAACAATCCTGGGTTCTGGCAAGCCTCGCGTCAAGGGGTATGGCGGCCACCCCCTTAAATAGGGTCTCCATGAGGCCCGCCAAGAGAAGCACAAAATACACGAAGGCAGATTCCCTGCCTTCGTGTCCTTCGTGGCGCGTGGTTCAGCTGACTTGGGGCCTTAGGAACTCACTTCCCACGGGCGCCGGGCCGGGCGCTGGGGCGACCGCCGCCGCTGCGGGCAGGGGCGCCACCGGGCCGGGGACCACGAGCGGGGCCACGACCACGGCCGCCACCTCCACCGCCACCCTGGCGGCCCGTCTGGATGGGCTCGGCGGGGATGGAGGGGTCCGGGGCATAGCCCTGGATGACATCTCTGGGCAGGTCCTTGCGGAGCAGCTTCTCGATGTCCTTGAGCAGCCTGTGCTCGTCCACACAGACCAGGGAGAGGGCCTCGCCCTCGGCGCCGGCCCGGCCCGTGCGGCCGATGCGGTGGATGTAGTCCTCGGCCACCTGGGGCAGCTCGAAGTTCACCACGTGGGGGAGCATGTCGATGTCCAGGCCACGGGCGGCGATATCGGTGGCCACCAGGACGCGCACGTTGCCGTTCTTGAAGTCTTCCAGGGCCTTGATGCGCTGGGGCTGGCTCTTGTTGCCGTGGATGGCCATGGAGTTGATGCCGTCCTTGTCCAGCTGCTCGGAGAGGCGGTTGGCGCCGTGCTTGGTGCGGGTGAAGACCAGCACCTGGCTCAGGTTGCGGCTCTGAATGAGGTGGGCCAGCAGGGCGCGCTTACGCTCCCGGTCCACGGGGTGGACCACCTGGCGGACCAGCTCGGCGGCGGTGTTCGTGGGCGTGATCTGGACCGTGGCGGGGTCCTTCAGGAACTTCGAGGCCAGCTGCTTGATCTCGTCCGTGAAAGTGGCGGAGAAGAGCAGGGTCTGCCGCTTGGCGGGCAGGAGGTTGAGGATCTTCTGGATGTCCCGGATGAAGCCCATGTCCAGCATGCGGTCGGCTTCATCGAGGATGAGCACGTCCAGGTGGCTGAAGTTGAGGTTGCCCTGCTGGTGGTGGTCCAGGAGGCGGCCGGGGGTGGCCACCACGATCTCGACGCCCGCGCGCAGCGCCTTGGTCTGGGGGTTGATGTTCACGCCGCCGAAGATGGTGGTGGAGCGCAGGGGGATGTACTTGCCGTAGGTGCGGACGCTCTCCTCGACCTGGAGGGCCAGCTCGCGGGTGGGCGTCAGGATGAGGGCGCGGATGGGATGGCGCGCGGGCGAGGCCGAGGTGTTGGCTGAGGGGGCCAGCATCTGCAGCAGGGGCAGGGTGAAGCCCGCAGTCTTGCCGGTGCCCGTCTGGGCCCGGCCCATGAGGTCACGACCAGCCAGCACCAGGGGGATGGCCTGCTCCTGGATGGGGGTGGGGTTTTCGTAGCCCTGCTCGCGTACGGCGCGCAGAAGCTCGGGCAGCAGCCCGAGGGTATCAAAGGACATGGTGTCTCCTGAATGGGCCCGCCCAGGGAACGTGTTCCGGGGGCCCGGTCAGGGCAGTCATGGGAATTTCGGATTGAGAAGAGGCGGAGACCGGGGGTCGCCTGCGATCGCGAAGCACTTACCTTACCACACTGGTCAGGATTTGGCCAAGGGGGGTGGGTTGGCCCGCATGCCACGCTTGCCGGGCAATGGGTTCTGCCGCATAAAAGTCGAGTGCTGGATGGTCTAAAGGATGGCTGGAAGCGGGCTTGGTCGCTTTGTTTCCCTATCGTTACTGAGCTGCCAGCCGCGCCGCCACCTCGCCCAGGGCCCAGCTCTCCTGCTCGCCGGTGGCCATGCGCTTGACGGTGACGGTGCCCCCGTCCAGCTCGCCATCGCCCAGAATGAGCACGGTCTGGATGCCCATGCGGTTGGCGCTGGCCATGGCCTTCTTGAGGGCACCGCCCCGGGTCTCCAGCTGCACATCGAGCCGGTTGGACCAGAGCTCCCGAGCCAGCTTGAGGGCGGCCGTGGCGGCCCGCTCGCCCAGGGGGATGAGCAGGGCAGGGGCGGCCTGGGGCGCGGCACCGCGCACCTGCTGCAGCACCATGGCCAGGCGGTCCAGGCCGATGGCCCAGCCGAAGGCGGGCACGTCGGGGCCACCCAGGTGCTTCACCAGCAGGTCATAGCGGCCCCCGCCCAGGATGGCGCTCTGGGCGCCGATATCGCCGCTGAGCACCTCGAAGGCAGTCTTGGTGTAGTAGTCCAGGCCGCGCACCAGGCGCGGGTCCTCCACAAAGGGCACGCCCAGCTCCGTGAGCAGGGCCTTGAGGCGCTCGTGGTGCTGGAAGGAGGCTGCGTCCAGGAAGTCCGAGATGCGGGGGTGGCCCTCCAGGGCCGCTTGGCAGGTGGGCACCTTGCAGTCCAGCACGCGCAGGGGGTTCTCCTCGATGCGGCGGTGGCAGTCGGCGCAGAAGCTTGCTTCCCGTTCCTGGAAGAAGGCCCGGAAGGCCTCCTGGAAGGCGGGGCGGCTTTCGGGGGTGCCCACGGAGTTGAGGCTGAGGGTGAGCTTCTCCAGGCCCAGTTCCCGCAGGAAATCGAAGAGCATCACCAGGCTCTCGGCATCACTTTCAGGACTGGCTACGCCGAAACTCTCGGCCCCGATCTGCCAGAACTGGCGGTAGCGACCCGTCTGCATGCGCTCGTAGCGGAACTGCTGGCCGATGTAGTAGAACAGAACGGGATCATTGGAATTGAGCAGCTTGTGCTGGATGGCAGCCCGCACGACGCCGGCGGTGTTCTCGGGGCGCATGACCACCTGGCGCCCCCCCTTGTCCGTGAAGTCGTACATCTCCTTCTTCACGATGTCCGAGGAGTCCCCCACGGAGCGCTTGAAGACCTCCAGCTCCTCCAGGATCGGGGTGCGAATCTCGCAGTAGCCGTGGCGCTCGAAGCACCGCCGGGCCGTTTCCTCGATATGCTGGAACCAGCGCAATTCCGCACCGAAGAGATCCCGCATACCTTTGACTGACTGGGCCATGATCCGACTCCCGAGCCTGCTGCTCGCCACCTTCAGCCTACTGGCTTGGAGCCAGACTCCCAAGCCCGCCGCCCCGCCGCCCCGCCTCAAGGTGATGGTGGACCCGGGGCACGGGGGCGATGATGGTGGCGCCAAGGGGCCTAAGGGCCTCAAGGAGAAGGCCGCTGCCCTGGACCTGGCCCAGGCTGTGGCGGTGAGGCTGGAGGCTGCGGGCTTCCAGGCCCTGCTCACCCGGGACGACGATACCTTCATCCCCCTCTGGGACCGATCCAAGGCCGCCAACACCCAGGGAGCCGACCTTTTCCTGAGCTTGCACCTGAACGCCGCCCGGGCCAAGGCCGCCCGGGGCTCGGAGGTCTACTTCCTGAGTCTGGGCAAGGGCGATGACGAGGAGGTGGTGGCTGCCGAGAACGCGGGTGCCGGCACGGCTCCCGGCAGCCCCGATAGCGTGGTGGCCAGCATCCTGGACGACCTAGCGCAGAAGGCCTTCCTGCAGGACTCCGAGCAGCTGGCGGTGGCCGTTCAAGCCCAGCTCAACCGCCTGGCAGGCATCAAGGAGCGGGGCGTCAAGCAGGCCCCCTTCATTGTGCTGCGGGGCGCCGCCATGCCTGCGGTGCTGGTGGAGGTGGCCTTCATCTCGAACCCCAAAGAAGAGGCCAAGCTCAAGGAGGCCGCCTTTCGCACCAAGGTCGCCGAGGCCATCACCCAGGGCGTCCGCCACTATTTCACGCAAACCAATGGCAGCGTCAGGCGGCGCATGGTGGCTGGGCCCGAGTAGGGCGCCCATGGCCCTCGCCCTGCCCCGACCATGATCGAACCCCATTCACTGGCTTGATGGAAGACCGTAGTAGGCCTTTTATCCGTAGCTCAGCTGGGAGGCTCCGGCTCCGCGACCGAGGAGCGGGAGAACAGCGCGGGACGCTGTCCGTTAGGCGGGAGGAGCTATAAATCAGTGCTGACTCGACTCAGGCAAGGACAAGGCTTGGAAGTGGACCCAGGTCCTTGATTACCCTGTCTGGCGGTGTCGGCAATCGTTCAGCAGCCTGCCCAAACCGATTGCACCAGATCACACGTAATCCTGAGGCCTTGGCCGAATAGGCGTCCCAGCTGTTGGAGGACAGGAAACAGATGTCCTTCCCATCCATCCCAAGCCGGTCAGGGGCCAACTGGTATACGGAAGGATGGGGCTTGTATACACCGACCTCTTCCACTGAGATCACCGCATCGAACATGGCCGTGATTCCGGCGTTCCTGGCTGCGGACTCAAGCATGGCGGGGGTTCCGTTAGAGAGGATGGCGAGCTTCATGCCACCTTCCTTGAGCCGCTGCAGGGTCGCTGGGACTTCCGGAAAGACGGACAAGCCGAGGTACTGCTCCATGAGACGAGAGCGGAGGCCCCGATCTTCAATCTGCATGCTGTCCATGGCGAAATCGAGCGCATCACCTGTGACCTGCCAGAAATCGGCGTGCCTCCCGGACAACCCCCGAAGCCAGGTGTATTGAAGTTGCTTGGTCCTCCACAGGTCCGAAAAGGCCTCCCATCGGGTGCCCAAGGCTTCTCGGGCGCTTCGAGCCACACTGCTCACATCAAACAAGGTCCCATAGGCATCAAAGACGCATGCCTTGATGCCGACGAGTGGTTGGGAATTCATGCTTGGCTCCCGTGGGTGAAGTGGACTGGCGGATTTTGGACCAGAAATCGTAAGGACAACGCTTAGCCTAACGATACGATCCTCAAGCTAATTCTGCTGTCGCCAGATGCCACCTAGGGATTGGCCCCAGAAGCTTTCCCCATTTCCAGTGGCAGATTGCCTCATGCTTGCAGATCCACTGCGCCGACCGAAAAATTGGGTGGATTAATTGGAGTCGGCGCAGGACTGATCGGGGCCTGTCTGGCCTGAGCGGCTTGGATCCGAGCCGTGAGGGCCGCGACCTGTGTTGACAGGGCCGCAATCTGGGCCTGCCCCTGGGCGGTCTTAGCTGTGGAGCAGTTGATGCAAGCAGACAGTTTTGCTTGGGCCTGGGCCAATTGGGCTTGCAGTGCCCCAGCGCCAGCTGAGAACGACTGCCCAGGGACTGGAGACGAACCAACCGCTTGAATCATAGGTTGCCCAACAATCAGACAGGTGTGGAGACAGAGAGATTACACGCTTCTGGTGCTGTGGGTGCGCTCATTGTGACTCGTCTATTGAACAAAGTTGGGGAACCACTCGAGGGCAACAGGCAGTGCCCGAGGGTGATTTGTGGCCGTTTTGGCCAATCGTCGTGGCAAAGCCATTAATGCCAACCTCATCATCGTGAACTGGCCAAGGGACTCTGGAACTCATGCAATGCATTGGGCTGCCGATGAAAATTTATAACTGTCTACAGGTGTCGGAAAATCTGCCTTCATGTTCAACCTCGCCTCTGCCTTCCCATCAGGCTTCTCTCATGACCGATGCCGCGCCTCAGAAACTCTTGATCCAGGGTCACGAACTGGCCTATCACCGGCTGGGCCAGGGCGCTCCAGTACTGCTGGTGCACGGCATTACCACTTACTCCTTCATCTGGAAGCAGGTGATGGCTGGGCTGGCCAGGAACCACGATGTGGTGGCCGTGGACCTGCTGGGCTGCGGGGATTCGGAAAAGCCTCTGGATGTGAGCTACGGCATTGCCAGCCACGCGGAGAGGCTCGAAGCCTTCACCCAGGCGCTGGGGTTCGGGCCATTCAGCTTTATTGGCCACGACATCGGCGGCGGCATCGCCCAGCGCTTTGCGGTGGAGTATCCGGAGCGCTTGACACACGCGGTGGTCATCAACGGTGTGGCTTATGATTTCTGGCCCGTCCAGCCCATCCTCACCATGCGAACGCCCATCGTCCGACAGCTCGCCATGGCGACGCTGGATCTGGGTGCGCTCAAGCTGATTGTCAAGCGCGGTGTCTTCCACAAGGAGCGGGTCACACCCAACGTGATGGCGGCGTTCTGGAAACCCATGGAAACGCGGGAGGGGCGCAAGGCCTTCTTGCATTTCGCCGCGTCCCTGGACAACCAGGACCTGATGTCCATCAGCGAGGAGCTGCACCGCACCAAGATCCCCTTCCTGATCATCCGTGGCACCGAGGACATGTACCTTAGCGCCGAGATTGCCCACCGGCTGCACCGTGAGATTCCGGGCAGCCGCCTGGTGGAAATCCCGGAAGCTGGTCACTTCATCCAGTTGGACCAGGCCGAGCGGTTGGTAGCTGAGCTTAATGCTTTCCTGGGGACTTGAGCTGTGACCCCGGATGCCGAAAACCTGGAAGATCTTCGAGACCGTCTTCGGGTGCTTGAGAAGGAAAACGAACTACTGGCAGAACGGGCGGAAGACATCTCGCTGCTGGGTCTGGTGGCAGAGCAGACCGGGACCGAAACCGACCCGCGAGAATTGCTGACATCCGTGCTGGAGCGGGTCTGCATCCTGAAGGCGATCCCCTATGGAGCCTTTCTGGAGCCAGAGGGGCCGAGGCTCAGGCCCGTCGCGGTCTACCACCTCCGCGGGTCCGAAGCAGTCGAGGAGGGCCAGTTCCTTCTCCGTGGTGCGGACCCGTGGGTCCTTGACCGGGCTTTGGTCATTGGGCCGGAAGGGCCGGGGGGGGTGTTCCAGCAATTTCCCATCCTGGGAGTGAAGTGGGCGCCTTCGGCTGTGGCGCTCATCCCGCTTCATCGCGGCGCGGGCCGCAGGGGCTGCTTGCTATTCGCCGATGATGGCCGCTCTCCGGAGGAGCTCCTATCCGTGCTGCCGCTGCTTGAGCGGGTTGCGGACCTCACACAGGCGAGGCTGGACAATCAGGCCCTTATCACCGAACTACAGCACCTGAACCTGAACCTGGACCTGGAAGTGGTCGAACGTACCGCGGACTTGCGGCGAAGTGAGGAGCGCTACCGGATCCTCTTCGACCGCGTACCAGACGGGGTCCTGCTGGTGGATGCGGACAACGAAGGCAGCTTCGGCCGCATCGAGGAGGCCAATGAGGCGGCCGCAGCCATGCACGGTTACACCCTGGACGAGATGAAACGGCTACATATTGAAGCGCTGAGCGCGCCTAGTTCAGGGCCCCGGCTCGAGTCCTTTGAAGGACGGGTCTGGCGTTTGAAAGCTGGTGAGACCGTTCAGGAGGAACTGCTGCACTGCCGAAAGGATGGCTCGATCTTCCCGGTAGAGGCGATCGGAACCCTGGTCAGCCTCCATGGGCGCCAGTACATCCTGGGGTTCTCCAGAGATATCACGGAGCGGAAACTAGCTGAAGAGAACCTGCTCAGGACCCAACGGACCGAGAGCCTCGGGGTGCTGGCTGGCGGCATCGCGCACGACTTTAACAATCTGCTCACCGCCATCATGGGCCAAACTGGCATCGCCCTGAATCTCCTGGGGCATGAGGCAGAGGGCCGTGAGAACCTGGAGAAGGCCCTGAGCGCTGCGGAGAAGGCTGCCTCCCTCACCAGACAGATGCTGGCCTATTCCGGCCGAGGGAAGTTTGATATTCAGCCCGTATCGATTAACAGCACCATTGAGGACAACATCCGCTTCCTGGAGGCGGCCATTCCCAAGCAGATCGGGTTCGTGCTGGATCTGGATCACAAGGTTGCCACGGTGATTGGGGATCCCAGCCAGCTCCAGCAGGTGATCATGAACCTGGTGATCAATGGGGCTGAAGCCATCGGTGACACGGTCGGCTCGATCACAATTCGTACTCGCCTCAAGCACCTGGAGAAGGTGGACGGGTCCCAGTGGCCGCTCAGTGGCAACACCTTGGCGCCAGGAGACTACGTGCACATCGAGGTGGCGGACACGGGCTGCGGTATGAGCGCTGAGGTCCGGTCCCGGGTGTTCGATCCCTTCTTCAGCACCAAGCCCAAGGGCCACGGCCTCGGCCTTTCAGCGGTGCAGGGCATCATCCGGGCCCATCGTGGCGGTCTGGGTGTGGACAGCGCGATGGGCCTGGGCACCACCTTTCGCATCCTACTCCCGGCGGGGGCACCGGGTTCGCTGGTGGCGGAGACTAGCGCCGCTGCCATCCAGGGCGCTGAGGGGCGCGTTGTACTGGCCATCGATGACGAGGACTACATGCTCGAAGTGGTCCGCGATAGCCTCGAGGCCCATGGCCACACTGCCCTACTGGCCCAGAGCGGAATGGAGGGGATCGAGATGCTGCGGCGCCACCGGGGTCGCGTGGATCTGGTGCTGCTGGACCTCACCATGCCTGGTCTCGGAGGCGTGGAGACCTGTAGACGGCTCCAGGAGGTGGATCTCACTGTTCCCGTGATCCTCAGTTCCGGGTTCGCTGAGGGGGAGGCCATGGCCCAACTCCGGGGAATGAACCTCACTGGCTTCCTTCAGAAGCCCTACCTGGTTATGGACCTAATCCGCGCGGTCGAGTCCATTCCCTTCCGAGCCAAGGGGGCCCGGGGACCGATCTGAGGGTGGTCGGTTTCGCCCGTCCAGTGGTCTCTCGACGTTCACCAGCAACTGCCCCTGGGTGACTGCCGCCGGGGGCTTCACGTGCAAGGCCATGACGCTACCGTGGTCGCGGTTGGCAATGTGGTCTTGGCCTGTTCAAGCCCAGTTGTACGGACAGTCTCGTCCTCTACTAGCAGCACCACACCCTCGCCCCTGGCGGGCGTTGCGAGGTGCAGGCCATTCGCCTCTTCACCAGAAGTCCCGCCATGGAAACCGGTCACAATGACCTTTATGGCGGCCCTTGTCGGTTGCTGATCCTAGTCGGCTTGAAGGGAATCCTCCACCACGGGGATGGAATCCTTGCGGGACAAAGATCGAGATAGGCCCCAGAGCCTACCGCTTGTAGATACCGGCGCCAAAGATTAGATTGTCCCAGACCTCGATGTAGCTGGATTTCTGCAACTTTTTCCCGGTCTTGGGATCCAGATACTTGTAGTCATGCCATCCCTTGCCCTTGGTCTTGGCCAACTTGATGCGCTCCTGCACGTACTCAACGCCATCTGGGTCCTTGGCCTTAGACTGGTCGGCCCCCACGAACCTGGCCCCCTGGCCGTGGGCGATGTTCTTCCCCTCCATGGTGTTGACGAACATGTACAACTCACCGCCATGCCGACGGAAGGAGCCATCGCTGCGCGTGAATTCCTTCAGTGCGGCCTCCCTGCCGTGGGTCTTGGCATAGACGATGGCCTCCTTTACGAAGGCCTCTGCTTCGGCGGGGGTGACATCCTGGGCCACCAGGGACAAGCAAATGGCAGGGATGCAGAGAAGGCTGGCGATGCTCTGTCGCATTGAGGTTCCTGCTTCTATAGGTGGGCTGGGTAATTTCGTATATTGGGAATTCAGACTCCCCGATTCGATCCGGGGTCGGTGGTTGAGGGCTAGATATGAAGTGGCTTGGAAAGCCAGGGTGAAGCATGGCAGGTTGCTAAACCCTAGCCCCAACCTCGGATGTCGCGTTAGGATTAAAGGAGAGGGAGGCTTGCCAACTCTTGTTAGGATGAAAAAGAAATACTTGGTTCACTAATTTCGTTTTTTTCCTGTCAAAATTTGAGCAACAGCCCTAAATACAATACTTGTACCCGTAGCTCAGTTGGATAGAGCGTTGGCCTCCGAAGCCAAAGGTCGCTGGTTCGACCCCAGTCGGGTACACCAATCAAGCCTCTTAGGTAGCAATACTTAGGGGGTTTGCCATATCCATCCAAAGAGCCCGTGACCACCCGCGAGTGAGCCTTAAGTGTAGATCCTTTCAGCGAGAATGCACACATCCGGGCACAACAAAATCGAACGCAAACCCGCGCTAACATTGGGTCTTACGTAATATCGAGATCCTGGCTATACACAACTGCCATCCCCGCCCGCGAGGGACGAGAAGCATTGACCCTGGTTCCTCCCCAGGAGCGAGATCAGTCAGCAATTCCCTTAGTCCGAGCCGCGTCACACAGCACTGAGGCATAGAACTAGCGTTACGAACCACCGCAGCATTCTCTGCCAGTCCCGTTCTGAAGCTGGATCTGAGGGCATGGTACTGATCCATAGCAGCAGAAGACGCAACAATCCCCGGATTTCGGGCTAAGGCGGGTCTGGCAGCCAGTGCAGATGTAGAACCACTGGCATGTGTCCGTGGGCATAGTCTCGGTGGCACTGTGACCGCAGTGGGGACAGGTGAGGATGGATTGCAGGAGGGGGATCTCACTCATAGGAACCTTCAGTGGGCGGATGTCGCCTTCTTGCGCTTTACCCGATTCAAAAATGTAACGAAAGCAGCGGCATCAACGCGCCGTACGAAGATGAGTTGGTCATCCTCCATCTCATCCAGGAACTGCCTACCTTGCTCTGTGACTTTGTGGGCAAAGAAGTCCGCCGTAGTGAGGTAGCCCCTATCGTCGTGAAGGAGACCAAGTCGGTAGAGTCGGTCAATGGACACATGCCGAGGTTTCAGGAAATGCTCCAGTTCAATGTCGCCTACCGCCTCCCGGTCAAGGATCAAGGCGTCTCGGGTGTCGAAGAATTCCGGAGGTAGGCTCATGGTTGTTTCAGCTCAGGATTCAGGTTCCAACTTCTATCACTTCTCCGCCCGGGTACCTGTAGAAAAAGGTTCTCTCAAACGCACTGGATACCTTCCGGGTACCTGTAGAAAAAGGTTCTCTCAAACGCACTGGATACCTTGTCGGTCGGAAAATCAGGAGGGACTGAGAACGCTTGGGACGGTTTCATAGGCGTTCCTGCTTCCGCATGAAGAGATGCGAAGGTTGCCCGCAGACGGTGCTGGGTTACATTGCCGAGCCCCAAATCTGCGCAAACGCGTTGCAGTGCTTTCTTACAGAACTGCGCCCGATGGGGTTGACCATCTTCAGCAGGGAACACCCATTCACTCAGTTGCGGCTTGGGCATCGCATGGATGACGCGCCACAGCCAATCCGGAATGGGTAGCACCCGAGCTTCTTTACCCTTCGCCTTTCCGACGGTATAGGTCTGTTGCTCCTCGTCAAACCATTCCCACCGCATCCCTAAGGCTTCGGCTTCACGGACGCCGAGTCCGAGCATGACCTTCAAGATCACTGAAACATGAGGATTCTTCGCAACACGATCTACCGCCGTCAGGAACGCCACGAACTGTGACGCCGGAACGATGGCTCGGGGTTTCTGCTGGATGCGGAGCTTGGGGAGTCGAAAGGGAAGCTCGGTGATGTACTTTGCCCTAATCCCGTAGTTGAGCACCGCCTTCAGGGTCTTGAAGGTGTTGTTCACATAGGTTCCTGAGCATCCCCTCTCCAGCATCCGGGCACGAAGCTCCATTGCATGTTGGATCGTTACTTGAGCCAGGTTGAGGGACCCGACCACAGGGAGCGCCCACAATCGCATGGAGCATTCGGATGTCTTGAGATGTATTTTCGAGAAGGTCGCACGATTGATCTTCAGCCATTCGGCGACCAATTCTCGCACCGTCAAGGTGCGGGGTTTGTTGGTCAACTGACCTTCCACAAGCTGGCGCCGCTTATGCTCTAAGACTTTTCGTGCGGTCCCGAGGTCCGTGCATCGGGTGGAACCGTGCAGCCTTTGACCGTTCACTTTCAAGTGGTAGTGCCAGTAGCGTCCTTGTAGCCTGAGCCCTGGGTGTGGTCGTTCCATTTGAACCGCCTCCGTGGAGAAGGCGGGGGTCAAAAACTGCGTTTATCTGGATTGGCACACCTTGATCACCGTCATTTTTTGACACATATAAATAGTGTAAAATAACGAGTTAAGTGTGTTTTGGGTGCCTCCGAAGCCAAAGGTCGCTGGTTCGACCCCAGTCGGGTACACCAATCAAGCCTCTGAACCCGAGCAGCATAAGGGTTTCGGGGCTTGCCCTGTTTAGCCGAAGCGGCATTCGGAAGCCGCGGAACACCTTGGTTGACACCCTCACACCCACCCTGGCGAAGCGTTTGATTCTTCTCGCCCGAGAAAGGGGCAAGGCCGTGAAAAACAAGGCGGACTCGTAAAAAATTTGGCAGAATCCATTACTCCCACTACTGCTGCACCCAGGAGCCCCAGGCGGTTGCAATGAGTCCTTTCCCCTTCTACACGCGCAACCCAGAACTCGCCGAGATTAGACAGCTCGTTCAGGATTTCGTGGACGTCGACAACCCCTTTGAGTCTTTCAACAAACTCATCGTGGCTGTGGACGGCTTCTGCTCTGAGCGATTCCCCGAGGATGACCGTGGTGGCTGGTTTGCGCCAAGAATCCTGGGCGGGTCTCCGATCAGCCATACCCCCCCCCACATCATCTTCTGGGTCTACGCCATCTACCTTCATCTGGTGAACGGGGACAACGACCCGGTGCGTTTCCTGAGTGCTCCGCTTCGACAGGATGGTGCGACGGCGATCACCATGGTCCCGTCCGAGCAGTTTCTGGTCTTGGATGAGAAGCTGAACGCCCATCCCATGACGGATGTGCTTCTGATCGTTCCGGCGCAGACCCCCAGGACCTGGACTGCTGATACCTATGGACTGCCTGAGATCAAGGGGAGTGTCACAATCGTAGGCTGGCATGCAGCCGCACAGCCCTTCATGACGGCTGTGTGCAGTGGACAGCTGCTTCTGGAGCCAGAATCCCGTAAAGTGATTGATCCATTGGGTGCCTTCACCGAGGACGATGAACGAATATTCTTCACCGGACCAGTGAACCTATCCAGGTTGAATCGATACCGTGACCGGTTAAGCGAGGTGTTTGGAACACCCCTGGAGGCACTTGGGCAGAGTTCGGATTCTGCTCGCAGGGTGCTGGAAGCCTACCTCTCATTGCCATCCATTTAACTCATATTGGAATGCCGTCATCCTGTCGGCTTCGTGTTCTTTCAAGGCCAAGATGATCTGTTCCTCGCCGACGCCAAGCAGTCACCTTCGGAAGGGGCACAGTGACACTGGGGCGCTGGCATTGGTTCCTGCGCTGCAACCGCTCGCGGAGGCGGGCGTTGGCGCCGGGTGAGAGGGCATTCTCTGCCGCTTTTCAAGCCCATGGACGCAGGGGCCGAAACGAGAGAGGTTGTCCCGTCTCCCGCTTTCAACTCCCCCTGGAGGCTTTATGAAACTGCGCACGCTCCTCATCCCCGCTCTCATCTGCGCCGTCGGCACCCTGTCGGCCCAGGACCAGAAAGCGAAGGCCCAGGCCCTGGTCAAGGAGGCCATTGCCTTCGCGAAAAAGAACGGCAAGGAGGCCCTGGTCAAGGAGACCAACGTCGCCACGGGCCGCTTCCATGTGCAGAGTGGTGACAGCCTCTACATCTTCATTTACGACATGCAGGGTCTCTGCATTGGCATGGGCTACCAGACGGCCGCCATCGGGACCAACCGCTGGAACCTGAAGGATCCCGACGGCAAGCAGCTCATCCCTGCATTCGTGGATGTGGTCAAGACCAAGGGCAGTGGCTGGGTGGACTACAAGTTCCCGAATCCCAAGACCAACAAGGTTGAGCAGAAGACCTCCTATGTGGAGGGGCTCGATGGCTGGATCCTGGGCTGCGGCATCTACAAGTAGCCCTTCTGCAGGATGGCAATGGTTATGACAGGGGCCAGGAGGTCATCTCCCTTCTACACGCGTGGCCCCGGGCTGGCCTTTGTCCGCGACTTGGTGGAGGCGGCTGCTCAACTGGATTTCGACCGCAAGGATTTTGCGCGGGTGTTCAAGGCCGTGGATATCCAGTGCTCAGAGCTGTTTCCCTCCGAGCACCGGGAGCAGTGGTTTTCGCCCGTCTTCCTGGGCGGCGCGGAGGTGGGCCATACGCCACCGCACATCATCTTCGGGGTCTACGCCATCTACTCAGACCTCAGCGACCATTGCCCGGAACCGGTCTCCTTCCGGTCCAGTCCCCTGAACCTCGCGGGCGCCATGGCGGTGCAACTGGAACCCGGGGCAGGCTTCCTCGTGGAATCCTGCCTCCGGGAGGCGGCGCCCATGACCGACCTTCTGCTGCGCATCCCTGCGCGGCTTACCGAGCACTGGATCGCGGACATCTACGGCACGCCGAAGTTCCGCCCCGGGGTGATCACGGCCGGTTGGAACATGGCCGCCGAATCTCTGCCCACGGCTATCTGCGGGGGCTACTTGCTGCTGCACGAGGCAACCCGCCGAGTGCTCAATCCAATTGCCGCGGAGTTCACGGCGGAGGAGCAGGAGCTCTTCTTCGAGGAGCCGCCCATCGCGTCCCGGCTGGAGCGCTACCGGGAGCGCATCGCCCAGCAGATGGGTGTGCCCCTGGACGTGCTGCAACGGAACCACGAGCAGGCCCAGCGGGTGCTGGAAGCCTATCTGGCCTAGCAGCCTAATCAGGCGACCGGGAAAGCTGTGCCTACAAAAGGTGGACGAATCACAAATAAAACCTCGACGTGCCGGGGGTTCGGGCGCCGGGGCTGGCTAGACTGCCCGTGGAGCTTCCCATGACAAGACTGCTGTACGCGTTGACCCTGGTCGCGCTGTCCTCCCTGCAGGCCCAGGAACAGGCCCAGGCTTTCGTCGGCGCCCGGATCATCCCCGTGGAGGGCCCCGAGATTCTGGATGGGGTCCTGGTGGTGCAGGGGGGTAAGGTACTGGCCCTGGGTGGGCCCGACACCGCCATCCCCGCCGGTGCCCAGCGGCGCGAGGCCCGGGGCAAGGTCATCATGCCGGGTCTGGTGGACAGCCATAGCCATGTGGGCAGTGCCGAGGGGGCCGACAGCTCGGCGCCCATCCAACCGGAGGTGCGTGTCTCCGACAGCCTCAACCTGCGCAGCGCCTCCATCATGCGGGCCCGGGCCGGGGGCATAACCTCCGTGAACGTCATGCCAGGATCAGGCCACCTGCTCAGTGGCCAGACCATGTACCTGAAGCTGCGGGAGGGCACGACCCTGGATGTGCTGGCCATGGGCCGCCTGCCCAACGGCAGCTACCTGGGTGGCATGAAGATGGCCAACGGCACCAACCCCCGCCGCCCTTCGGGCCCCTTTCCCGGTACCCGGGCCAAGAGTGTGGCCCTGGTGCGGGAGCAGTTCGTGAAGGCGCAGGAATACCAGCGGAAGCTCAAGGAAGCCGGCGACGATCCCAAGAAGCGACCCGCCCGGGATCTGGCGATGGAGGCTCTGGTGGAAGTCCTGGAGGGCAAGCGGGTGGTGCACCACCACACGCACCGCCACGACGACATCCTCACGGTGCTGCGCCTCCAGCAGGAGTTCGGCTTCAAGGTGGTGCTACACCACGTGAGCGATGCCTGGATGGTGGCCGACGAGATCGCCAAGAGCGGCGTGGGCTCCTCCATCATTTTCATCGACAGCCCCGGCGGCAAGCTCGAGACCAAGGACCTGCGCCTGACCAACGGCGCGGCCCTGGAAAAGGCTGGGGCCCTGGTGGGCTTCCACACCGATGACGGCGTCACGGATTCCCGCTGGTTCCTGCGCATGGCAGGGCTGGCCGTGCGCGGGGGCATGAGCCGTCAGGGGGCTCTGGAAGCCCTCACCCTCAGCGGCGCCAAGCTGCTGGACCTCCAGAGCCGAATCGGCTCTCTGAAGCCCGGCAAGGACGCTGACTTTCTGCTGCTCAGCGCTGATCCCCTGAGCGTCTACACCCATGTGGAGGAGACCTGGGTGGAGGGCGCCAAGGTCTATGACCGCGCCGATCCCCGCCAGCGCCTCTATGCCGTGGGCGGCCTGGGCGCCAGCCACGACACCTACGACCTCAGCCGCCTCCTGGAAGAGGAAGCCATGGAGACCTACGAATGAGCCGCCTCCTGCTTGCCCTCACCCTGACCTGGGCCCTCCAGGGCCAGTCCCCAGCCCCCCAGGGCCAGTCCTTGGCCGTGCGTGCCGACCTGCTCTACCCCGTAGCCGGTCCCGCCATCCCCGATGGGGTGGTGCTCATCCAGGAGGGCCGCATCAGCGCCGTGGGCCGCGCAGCGGACATCCGCATCCCCGAGGGACTGAAGTTGCTCAGGGCCAAGGTGGCGGTACCGGGCCTGGTGGACGGCCGCAGCACGGTGGGGCTATCGGGTCTTCTGAATCAGCCCCACGACCAGGACATGCTGGAGGGCTCTGCGCCCCTGCAGCCTGAGCTGCGGGCCCTGGACGCCTACAACGGACGGGATCCCCTGGTGGGCTACCTGCGCAGCCTGGGCATCACCACCGTCCACACGGGCCACGGCCCCGGCGCCCTCATCAGCGGGCAGACCTTCATCATCAAGACCAGCGCCACCGAGGTCACCCGCGGCGTGCTGAAGCCCGTAGCCATGGTGGCCGCCACCCTGGGCGATGGGGCCCGCAGCCGCGACCAGGGCAAGGCGCCGGGCACCCGCGCCAAGCAGATCGCCCTGCTGCGGTCGGAGCTGGTGGGCGCCCAGGAATACCTCCGCAAGCTGAAGGAGGCTGAGAAGGGCAAGGAGCCTGCTCGGGATCTGCGCAGGGAGATCCTGGGTCAGGTGCTGCGTCGGGAACTGCCCCTGCTGGTCACGGCCCACCGCAGCCAGGACATCCTCTCCCTGTTGCGCCTGGCTCGGGAGTTCGACCTTGATATCGTGCTGGACGGCGGCGCCGAGGCCTACCTGGTGCTGGACGAGCTGAAGGCCGCCAAGGTTCCCGTGATCCTGCATCCCAGCATGGCCCGCACCTATGGCGAGACCGAGAACATGAGTCTGGAGACCGCTGCCAAGCTGCACTCGGCGGGCATCCCCTTCACCTTCCAGAGTGGCTACGAAGGCTATGTACCCAAGACTCGTGTGGTGCTGTGGGAGGCCGCCATGGCTGCGGCCAACGGCCTGGGCTTCGACGCAGCGCTGCGGGCGCTCACCCTGGCGCCCGCACAGCTCCTGCGCATCGCGGATCGCGTGGGCAGCCTGGAAAAGGGCAAGGATGGCGACGTGGCCCTCTACGATGGGGATCCCTTCGAGACCACCAGCCACTGCGTGGGCACCGTCATCAACGGCATCCTGGTGAGCGAGGGCGAGGAGACCCGGGGACCGGTGCGGTGAAGCGGGTCAACGGTCCGCGTCAGTTCGGCGTGAGCGTGGGGTGTTCCGCTTCCAGCTTCAGCAGGAAGGCCGCCAGGCCACGGTCCTCCTGCAGGATCTGGGAGATGAACCAGTCATGCATGCTCACCATCCAGTCGCCAATGGAGCCGCTGTCGCCGGTGCGATAGAGGCGGCCCAAGCTGGCCAGGTCCAAGCGCTTGAGGTTGTGGGTGCTCCGGTGCTGCTCCTGGTCCTGATAGTGAAGCTGCTCCATGAGTGCTTCTTCCCATTGGAAGTGGCGCTCCACGAAGTCCAGGAAGTCCACCAGCAACTCGGTCGGCTGGTCCCCTTGGAGGCTGGGGGCGAGGTAGAGCTGGTTGATCAGCTCCACCAGGCGCTGATGCTGACGGTCCATCTCCGGATGGCCGGTCTCCAGGTAGGTTCCCCACGCCATCAGGGCCACGCATGCTCCATGCATCATCTTGTTGCGACATTCACTCCTAGGACCACACCACATTCTGGCCCTATTAGTCATCTATGTCTAATAGGCTAATTCGCCTATATCCCCAATGTTTGCCACCGGAGGGGCCGAGTGGGAGGTTGACGGAGGGGGCCGGGTCAGGCACAGTGTTTCTATGTATAGAAACACCCTCGACCGCCTGCCGGAGCTGGCCATCCTCTTCCACGAGGCCGGGGATCCGCACCTGGTGGAGCAATTCCTGCGGGAGATCCTCACGCCCGCCGAGGCCCAGGGCATCAGCTCCCGCTGGGAGCTGGTGAAGCGCCTGGACGCGGGCCAGAGCCAGCGGGGCATCGCCGCGGAGCTGGGTCTCAGCCTCTGCAAGATCACCCGCGGCTCCCGGGAACTGAAGAAGCCCCACTCGGCCCTGCGGGCCATGCTGGACCAGCATCACCGTTCCCAGGGCTGACCCAAGGCCCTGCTTATTGCCCATTCGGAGATTCCCATGTCCAATCGCTCCATCCTTCCCGACAGCGAGATCCCCCGCCAGTGGTACAACCTGGCCGCGGACCTGCCCCACGCGCCCCTGCCGCCCCTGGGGCCGGACGGGCAGCCGGTGGCCCCCGAGGCCCTGGCAGCGGTCTTTCCCATGAACCTCATCGAGCAGGAGATGAGCCAGGAGCGCTGGATCAAGATCCCCGACGAGGTTCTGGAGATCCTGCTGCGCTACCGCCCCACGCCCCTGCACCGGGCCAGGGCCCTGGAGGCGGCCCTTAAGACCCCGGCCCGAATCTACTTCAAGAACGAGAGCGTGAGCCCCGCAGGCAGCCACAAGGTGAACACCGCCATCGCCCAGGCCTACTACAACAAGGCCGCGGGCATCACGCGCATCACCTCCGAGACCGGGGCGGGGCAGTGGGGCAGCTCCATCGCCTTCGCCTGCGGCCAGTTCGGCCTGGAGTGCAAGGTCTACATGGTGAAGGTGAGCTTCGAGCAGAAGCCCTTCCGCAAGATGATGATGAAGACCTGGGGCGCGGACTGCATCGCCAGCCCCAGCCTGGAGACGGCCGCCGGGCGCGCCATCCTAGAGCAGGACCCTGACTGCCGAGGTTCGCTTGGCATCGCCATCAGCGAGGCGGTGGAAGCCGCGGTCACAGATCCTACGGGCAAGACCCGTTACACCCTGGGCAGTGTGCTGAACCATGTGCTGCTCCACCAGACCATCATCGGCCTGGAGGCACAAAAGCAACTGGCGGCCCTGGGCGAGCACAAGGTGGACAAGGTCATCGCCTGCGCCGGGGGTGGCAGCAACTTTGCGGGCATCTCGTTCCCCTACGTGAAGGACAAGATCAACGGGGCCGACATCGACATCATCGCCGTGGAACCCGCTTCCTGCCCCACCCTGACCCGGGCGCCCTTCGTCTATGACCACGGTGACGTGGCCCGCATGACCCCCCTCATGGCCATGCACAGCCTGGGCCACACCTTCATGCCCCCGGGCATCCACGCAGGCGGCCTGCGCTACCACGGCATGGCCCCCCTGGTGAGCCACACGGTCATGGAAGGCCTCACCCGCGCTGTGGCGATCCAGCAGCTGGAGTGCTTCGAGGCGGCCATTCTCTTCGCCCGCACCGAGGGCATCATCCCCGCCCCCGAGTCCAGCCACGCCATCGCCCAGGTGATCCGCGAAGCCAAGCAGGCCCGCGAGGAGGGCAAGGAGCGGGTGATCCTCTTCAACCTCAGCGGCCATGGCCTCATGGACCTCAGTGGGTACAGCGACTTCCTGGACGGCAAGCTCTCCGACCATTCCCTGTCGGACGCAGAAATGGCCAAGGGCCTCGCCTGCCTGGATGGCTTGCCGCTGCCTGTTATCGTCTGAACAGAAACACTGATCCCCCTCGAAGACGCGCAGCAAAGAAGGGTCATTTTTGTATACCTGGGCATCGGCGCAGCCGACGCCCAGGCCAGCTGAAACGCGGGCCTACAACCACCCGCCACAGGGAAGTCCAACGTCATGCAGCAGACCGAGAACCTGAACATCGAAGCCTTTGAGCTCCTGCCCACGCCGGAGGAGATCCATGCGCGGCTGCCCCTGTCGGAGGCGGCGGTCCAGACCGTGGTGGAGGGACGGCGCACCCTGGAGCGCATCCTCAACCGCAAGGATCCACGCCTCTTCGTAGTCGTGGGGCCCTGCTCCATCCACGACCCCGTGGCGGGGCTGGACTATGCCCGGCGCCTGAAGGCCCTGGCCGACGAGGTGGCGGACACGCTCTTCCTGGTCATGCGCGTCTACTTCGAGAAGCCCCGCACCTCCACGGGCTGGAAGGGCTACATCAACGACCCGCGCATGGATGATTCCTTCCACATTGAGGAGGGCCTGCAGGCCGCCCGCCGCTTCCTCCTCCAGGTGAACGAGCTGGGCGTGCCCGCGGCCACGGAGGCCCTGGATCCCATCGCACCCCAGTATCTGGGGGACCTCATCGCCTGGACCGCCATCGGCGCCCGCACCTCCGAGTCCCAGACCCACCGGGAGATGTCCTCCGGGCTCTCGACCCCCGTGGGCTTCAAGAACGGCACCGACGGCTCCATGGACACGGGCATCAATGCCATCCTGTCCGCGGCCAGCCCCCACAGCTTCCTGGGCCTGAACAACCAGGGCCGCTCTGCGGTGGTGCGCACCCGGGGCAACGCCTACGGCCACCTGGTCCTGCGGGGTGGGGGGGACCGTCCCAACTACGACACCGTGAGTGTGGCCATGGCCGAGCTGGCGCTGGCCAAGGCGAAGCTGCCCAAGAACATCGTGGTGGACTGCTCCCACGCCAATAGCTTCAAGAAACCCGAGCTGCAGCCCCTGGTGTTGAAGGACTGTGTGAACCAGTTGGTCAGTGGCAACGGCTCCATCGTGGGCGTGATGATCGAGAGCTTCCTGGTGGCGGGCAACCAGCCCATTCCCAGCGACCTGTCCACCCTGCGCTACGGCTGCTCCGTCACCGACGCCTGCCTGGACTGGGCCACCACCGAGATCGCCATCCGTGAAGCCCGGAAGGCCCTACAAGCCGTGCTGCCTCAAAGAGATTAATAAAAGGAATCGCCACAAAGAACATAAAGAACTTGCTTTGTGCCATCTGTGTTCTTTGTGGCTGCTTCATCTTTATTGGTGAAGGCTGCGCTCCTGATATTCTCTGCGCCTTCTGCGGTCGGGCTTTGCTTCGTCGTCTTCCCTTCCTCGTGGTGAACCTCTTTATTCCGTGCCTTCCGTGACCAGGTTTTTGCCCCTGCGGGCGCCCTATCTCCCTGGGGTACTCTGGAGTCCTCCCTGGGGTCGTTCATGCGCAAGCCCTTTTCGGTCACAGTCACTTCGGTTTCCTTCGTGTTGCTCCACCTGGCCTGCCTAGCGGCGCTGTGGCTCAGCTTCTCCTGGAAGCTGGTGCTGCTCTGCGCAGGGCTCTACCTGGTGCGCATGTTCGCGGTGACCGCGGGCTACCATCGCTACTTCAGCCACCGCACCTACCGAATGGGCCGCGTGCCCCAGTTCCTCATGGCTTTCGTGGCCCAGACCTCGGCCCAGAAGGGCGTGCTCTGGTGGGCAGCGCACCACCGGCACCATCACCGCTTCTCGGACACGCCCCAGGACCTGCATTCGCCCGTGACCGACGGCTTCTGGTGGTCCCACGTGGGCTGGATCCTGTCGGACGAGCATGACCACTACGACACCAAGGCCATCGAGGATTTTTCGAAGTTCCCGGAGCTGCGCTTCCTGGACACCTACCACTGGATCTGTCCCTGGCTCCTGGGCACGGCCACCTTCGCCTTCGGTGCCTGGACCGGCATCGGTGCCTGGGAGGCCCTAGTCTGGGGCTTCGTCATCTCCACGGTGCTGCTCTGGCATGGCACATTCTGCATCAACTCCCTGACCCACGTGTGGGGCACCCGGCGCTTCGCCACGAGTGATCAGAGCCGCAACAACTTCGTCCTGGCGCTCATCACCCTGGGCGAGGGCTGGCACAACAACCACCACCACTACCAGGCCAGTTGCCGCCAGGGCATCCGCTGGTGGGAGGTCGATCCCACCTTCTACACACTCAAGGTGCTCAGCTGGCTGCGCATCGTGCGTGAGATCCGGCCCTTTCCCGCTTCGGCCATGACCTCGGGCCGGCTTTGAGCCGCATCGCAGTCATCGGCAGTGGCATCGCAGGGCTCAGCTCAGCCTGGCTGCTGAGCCGGGAGCATGAAGTCTGGGTCTTCGAGAAGGAGGACCGGGTCGGGGGTCACACCCACACCGTGACGGTGGCTACGCCGGACGGGCCCATCCCCATCGACACGGGCTTCATCGTCCACAACCGCGTGAACTACCCCCACTTCCTCCGGCTCATGGAGGCTCTGGAGGTGCCCACCTGCGCCAGCGACATGAGCTTCGCCACCAGCGGCAACGCCTTTCCCTGGTGCAGCCGGGGCCTGAATGGCCTCTTCACGAAGCGGGGGCACCTGGTGGATCCCCGGTTCTACGGGCTCTGGCTGGAGGTGCTCCGTTTCAACCGCACGGCGAAGGCCCTGCTGGACACGCCGACAGTGGAGGGGCCGACGCTGGGCGAATACCTGGACCAGCACCACTTCTCGCAGCGCTTCCGGCGCGAGTATCTCTACCCCATGGCCGGTGCCGTCTGGTCCACCACCCTAGTGGACATGGAGGCCTTCCCAGCCGCGACCCTGGCCCGCTTCTTCCACAACCACGGCTTCCTGGGGATCGGCACCCATCACCCCTGGCGCACCATCCCCGGCGGCACCAGCCGCTACCTGGAGCCCCTCACCCGGCCCTTTCGGGAACGGCTTGTGACTGGAGCCCGGATCATCAGCCTCCGACGCTCCCCGGAGGGCGTGCAGGTGCATTTGGAAGGCCAGGAGACCCTGCACTTCGATGCCGTGGTGCTGGCCTGCCACGGGGACCAGGTGCTGCCCCTGCTGGCCGATCCCAGCGTTCCGGAGCGGGAGGTGCTGGGAGCCTTCCGTTGCAACCCCACGCCCACGGTGCTCCATCACAACCCAGTCCTCATGCCGCCCCAGCGGCGCGGCTGGGCCTCCTGGAACTTCCGCGCCCAGCGGGATGCGGACCGCCTGGTGCTGAGCTACCACATGAACCGCCTCCAACCTCTGGCCACCCGCCAGGACTGGTTCGTGAGCCTGCATGCGGAGGATCTGCTGGACCCCGCCACCATTGCGGGGCGTTACGCTTACGAGCACCCCCGCTTCGACCGGGAGGCCCTCCGTGCCCAGGCCCGCTGGGCCGAAGTCAGCGGCCCCGCCTCGGTCCAGGGCCGCACCCACTACGCCGGCGCCTACTGGGGCTACGGGTTTCATGAGTGTGGCGTCCAATCCGGAATCAAAGTTGCGCGTGACCTGGGAGTCTCATGGTGAGCGCCCCCGAACCTGGCCTCTATGTGGGCAAGGTGCGGCATCGCCGGCGCCGGCCTCGGGCCCACGCCTTCACCTACCCGCTCTTCATGGCCTTCCTCGATGTGGACCGGATCCAGGAGCTCTGCCGGGTCTCGCCCTTCCTCAGCTATGGCCGCTGGAACTGGGCCGCCTTCCACGAGGCGGACCAGTTCGGGGATCCGGCCCTGCCCCTGCGCGAGCGGCTGCGGCAGGACGCAGAGGCCAAGGGGCACCGGCTTCCCGCCGGTCCCATCTACCTGCTGACCCATCTCCGCTACCTGGGCATCTGCTTCAATCCCGTGAGCTACTTCTACTGCTATGACGAGGGCGGGAGCCTGGAACTGGTCATGGCCCAGGTCACCAACACCCCTTGGCGGGAGCGCCATACCTACTGGATGCCAGTGGGGCAGGGCCACCCAGGGCGCGGCGGGATCAGCTTCGATGTGGCCAAAATCTTCCATGTCAGCCCCTTCCTGCCCATGGACTGCCGCTACCGCTGGGCCTTCACCTTTCCCGGGGAGCGCCTGAAGGTCCGCATCGCGGAATATGATTGTCTAGATTTAAATCTAGACGTATCTTTGAATCTTGAGAGACAGCCCTGGACGGCCGGCATCCTATTGAAAACGCTCATCCGTTTCCCCTGGATGACGCTTAAGGTAATCACCGCCATTCACTGGGAGGCCCTTTGGTTATGGATCAAGCGCGTGCCAGTGTTCACCCATCCCGGTCCTACCCCACCGATGCCCCCACCTCCCTCGCCCAGCGCCTCTTCCTGAAGGCTTTCACGGGGCTTCGCGCAGATTGGTTGGAGGTGGAGGTGCTGGGCCAGGTCCACAGATTCGGGGATCCCGAGTCCGACTTGCGCGCCAGTGTGCGGGTGCGGGATGTCCGGGTCTTCCGCAGTGGCCTGCTCCATGGCGAGGTGGGGCTGGGCGAGGCCTTCATGGCAGGCTGGTGGGAGACCGATGACCTGGTGGCCGTGGTGCGCCTCGCCGTGCGGAACATGGCCGCCATCGACCAGAAAGGCAGCCTGCTCGTAAGCCTGGGCAAGGTGGCCAACCGCCTGCTACACCTTCGGCGCAGCAATCATGTGGAAGGCTCCAGGCAAAACATCAGCCAGCACTACGACCTGGGCAACGCCTTCTACCGCCTCTGGCTGGATCCCAGCCTGGCCTATTCCTGCGCGGTTTTCCAGGGGCCAGAGCAGAGTCTGGAGGCGGCCCAGCGGGCCAAGTTCGAGCTGATCTGCACGAAGCTGGACCTCGGCCCCGACGACCACCTGCTGGAAATCGGCACTGGCTGGGGCGGCTTTGCCCTGCATGCCGCGAAGACCCGGGGCTGCCGGGTCACCACCACCACCATCAGCCAGCAGCAGTTTGAGTACGCCCAGACGATCTTCCAGCGGGAGGACCTCGCGGAGCGTATCGACCTCCGCCTGGAGGACTACCGCCACCTGCAGGGCCACTTCGACAAGGCCGTGAGCATCGAGATGTTCGAGGCGGTGGGCCTGGAGTACTACGACACCTACTTCGGCGCCGTGGACCGGCTGCTGAAGCCCGGGGGCCTCTTCCTGCTACAGACCATCACCATGAATGAGCGACACTTCCCGGCGTACATCCGCTCCAGCGACTGGATCCAGAAACACATCTTCCCCGGTGCAGAACTCGCCTCGCTCGCCCGGATCCTGAGTTCCCTGGGCCGCTGCAGCAGCCTGGACCTGCATCAGCTGGAGGACCTCGGCCTGCACTATGCCCGCACGCTGGGGGCCTGGCGGGTGGCCTTCCGGGCCCAGTTGGAGGCGGTGCGGGCACTGGGTTTCGATGAGGCCTTCATCCGCATGTGGGACTACTACCTGGCCTACTGCCAGGGTGCGTTCACCGAGCGCCACATCGGCCTGGCCCAGCTGCTCCTGACCAAGGCCGGTGGCACTGTCCCGTCCCGGGAGCTGGCCTAGTGCGCGGGCTCTGGGTCTTCTGTGCGGTCGTGTTGGTGGCCATGGTGGCGGTGAGCACCTGGGCCAGCCTGGAGGCCAATGTCCTCGTGGGCTTTCAGCGCCTCTTCGCGGACCGCTGGGGCGTGGCCACGCTCTTCGACGCCTATTTCGGCTTCCTCTGGTTCTGGCTCTGGATCGCCTACCGGGAGGCCTCTCCGGGCCGCAGCTTCCTCTGGCTGCTCCTGCTCTTCGCCCTGGGCAACCTCGCCATGGCCACCTATGTCCTCATCCAGTTGGCCCGGCTGAAGCCCGGCGAAGGCATGGCGGAGCTCCTTCAGCGGCCCACCGCATGAGCTGGCTGCGCCGCCGTCTCTGGGAACCCCTGGCAGCCCAGCTGCGCCAGGGCCTTAGTCCTGGGCGCCTGGCCTGGAGCCTGGCTCTGGGCCTGGGCGCCGGGGTCTCGCCCCTGGTGGGCTCCTCCACGGGGCTCTGCATCCTGTTGGCCCTGGTGTTCAAGCTCAACCAAGTCGTCATGCAGGTGGCCAACTACCTGGCCTACCCCCTGCAGCTCCTCCTGCTCATCCCCTTCATCCGCCTGGGGGAGCGGCTCTTCGGGGCGCCCCGCCTGCCGTTGGACCTCGAGGTGCTCTCCCGGGCCATCCGCGCCGATGCGTGGGGGGCGCTGCATGCGTTCTGGACCAGCCTCTGGCATGGCACGGTGGCCTGGCTGCTGGTGGCGCCCCTGGCTTCGATTCTGCTGGCGCTGCTGCTCTCGCCGCTCTTCCGGGCGGCGGCCC
>TBL_comb47_HYPODRAFT_10000628_pt1 | contig 46606 bp, 41 predicted proteins | sample TroBogypolimnion_40_FD_10682 | JGI IMG/M metagenome (IMG submission 10682)
TGGCAGGTGCGGCAGATGGAACAGGGTGGCGAAATATATCTTCCTTGTTTTTTGGGCGTATATCTTTCTGCCAGTTAAACCCAGACAGAAGTTTGTCGCTCTCTTCCAGTTTGGACAAAGGCTTGAGTTCACCTTCAGGCGATGTAATGAAGACAATCTTTTTGACCTTTCCTTTATCCATGTAAATGGTAATGTTGCTGCTCTGGGCATTATTCAGTCCAATTATGCCGGTTTTGTCGCGGGCATAATAATTCGATTCCCCGCTTCCTTCAACATTAATCCGGTATAATTCATTTTTGCGGACAAAGCCGGTCATGTCTTTGCCCTTGATCTGGTTAAATCGCAGGCTGTCGTCCTCCATGGCAATGATAAATGCATCTTCCTTCATCCTGATTTCGTCCGGGTCCTTCGTGCGGTTTATCATTTCGATGTATTTAGCCGTGATCTGGTTCTTACCCGACCAGATCACCGGTTCGGTATAAAGTTGAATCGTGGAATCTTTTGACCAGTAAGCCAATGAATCGCATTTCCCCTGAAAATCCTTCCTGAAAAACCTGACTTTATAATAAGCCAGAACCAGACGGGGGTCTTTTTTATTTTTGGGAATCGTCTTATCCGAAACCATGGTTCCTTTAACTAAAGTATCGAGCTGTGCGGCAGGTGCAACCAATGTCGGAGCAGGCACAACAGGACCTCTTTTTACAGTTGGAACGATCGTGTCGACGGGCAGTACCATGGCAGCCAGAGTGTCAACAGGGGTGGTTCCTGCAAGCACTTTGGGAGTTGTTTTAATTGGGGGAATCACTTTCCGGATTGTGGTTGTGTCAGGCCTCGTTTTCAGGAGGTCGGCGTGCAGGTATAGCGAATCGGTTTTGGAATACTGAATGAGTACCGCCGAATCGGTTGCAGAGGCAACTTTAGTCAGATCGTTATATTGAACGCGGTTTCCCAGCACGATGATACTGTTCTCGATGTCCTGGATACGGGCATGTCCCATAGCGAGGCCTTCTCCATTGTGCTTGTCGTAATAGATTGAATCGGCCTTCACATTCTGTTTCAAATTCCAGATTCTCGGTTTTTTAGTCAGATGGGCATATCCTGCCATACTGTCGTACCATCCGTATTCGGCATAAAGGGTATCTTTCTCGTTGAAAATATGGGTAGGCCCTTCCATGAATACCTTTTTGGTTGCTGTGTAATAGATGAGTGTGTCGGATTTGATGCGGTAATCTTTGGTCACCACATCGACCTTGGTTTTGAAATAAGCCTTTTTCTGATTGACAAAATACTGACCAATGACTGAGTTCAGCACATTGGTTGAATCTTTTACCGTTCCCGAATAATTGTACGAAGCCATATCGTTTGCCATGGAGTAATCCAGTGAATCCGTTGTCAGGGTTATTTTTTTATCAATAAGCCTTACATTCCGGCGGGCTTTTGCCAGTTTGGAGTTTCCATTGTATTTTACGAAATCGGCATACATGTTCAGCGTGTCACCTCTTACAATATGGACATTTCCAAAAGCATCCAGGGTATTATTGGTGTAGGAATACATGCTGTCGCACCACATCAGGGCGCCGTTTACACTAATTTTCACATGACCCAATAGGCGTTGGGCATTGGCAACAATATGTTGATTGTAGTTCAGATCATCGGCTTGAAGGATGTTGACCCGTGTTTTATTTTGAGCCTCACTATATTCAGAAAATGCCAGCAACCCGATAAGGCCGATGAAAGCCAGACGGCTAACAGTTTTCAGGAATGAACCTAACTTTATCATTCGGCAGGCTTCATGTGTTTCTCTATCAACTTTCATTTCTGCAATCTTTGTTGCTTTGCTTTTCATTTGATCCCGGAAACAAAAGTAAGGAATTACTTAATGATCTTTCGATACTGCTTTTATTTGTTTTTTTTGACACGACTATTTCATCAAATCAGCAATAATGTCTTCAACCGATATATTTTCGGCCTCGGCTTTATAGTTTTTAATAATCCGGTGACGCAGAATGTTAACGGCTACTTTTTTGATGTCATCAATATCGGGTGAATATTTACCCTGAAGGGCAGCCATGGTTTTGGCACCGAGAACGAGGTATTGCGAGGCACGCGGGCCTGCACCCCATTTGAGGTATTTATTGGTGATTGGCGCTGCCAGTTCGGTGTTTGGGCGTGTCTTGGCCGACAATCCGACTGCATATTTAAGTACGTTTTCATTCACAGGCACTTTCAGTACCAAATCCTGAAAATAGCGGATTTCTTCTTTTGAAATGATTTCTTTCAGTTGAGTACTAAAGTCGGAAGTTGTATTCTGAACGATGATCAGCTCGTCGGCGAATTTAGGATAATCGAGCCAGATTGAAAACATAAACCGGTCGAGCTGTGCTTCAGGCAGTGGATAGGTTCCTTCCTGTTCGATTGGATTTTGAGTGGCCAGTACGAAAAATGGTTTGTCGAGTTCGTATTTCTGACCTGCAGCTGTAACCGTACGTTCCTGCATGGCTTCGAGCAGTGCGGCCTGAGTCTTTGGTGGGGTACGGTTGATTTCATCGGCCAGGATGATGTTGGCGAAAATGGGTCCCCGGATGAATTTAAATTCACGGTCCTTATCGAGGATTTCAGTGCCGATGATGTCCGAAGGCATCAGGTCGGGCGTAAACTGGATACGTTTATACTGAAGACCGAGTACTTCGGCAATTGTATTTACGAGCAGTGTTTTTGCGAGTCCCGGAACGCCGATGAGCAGGCAATGGCCCCGGCTGAACATGGTTACCAAAACCTGGTCAATGATTTCGTCCTGTCCGTAAATGCGTTTTTTTATCTCCGAACGCAGCTCTCCGAACTTTTGGCTCAACCCATTGACCGCTTCAACTTCATTCTTATAAGTCATCTTTATCTTTCTGTTCTATAATTAGTTATATGTTATTTGCCGTTCATGATATGAAGGCAACTTGAAACTTGGGTCCACTCCGAAAACCCCTATATCGACATTAAACGCAAAGATACGAAGACACAAAGCAATTTCCCGATTACTCGGGACTGATTATCTTTATTTTACAAAATTTTAATCTTTGTGTCTTTGTGTCTTTGCGTTAAAATTGATTTATCGAAGGAGACACAAACTTTGAACTTTAACCTTATTATTTAGTCCAGCCTTTGTATTTGAAATTACAATTCACATAGCTGTCGTCGATGTGCACATATGTACCCGCCTGTTTGTCGCGAATCCATTTGTCAAGCGTTTTCTCCTTTTTTGAGGCCATATATTGGTTGCTCAGTTCCACGTAATCATCGCGCATATTGGCTTTGTGTCCAGGAGTATTACTGAGGAGTTTCACAATTTTATAGATGGGTCGCTGTTTATCGTCGAGCGTTTTAAATGGCTTCGAGATTTCGTTGATGTTCATTTTGGTAATCACCTTACTTACATCAGGATCAAGTTCGCTCAGTTTCCATTTTGCTTCACTGGTTTCAGGGTTAATCACCACGCCACCATTGTTTCTTGAGTCTTTGTCGAATGAGTACCTAATGGCTGCATCCTCGAATTTGAAAGTACCTTTGCGGATAAAATCAGCAATACTGTCAATATGGGCGTAGGCAACTACCATCGCCTCAGGTGTAACTTTAGGTTTCATGATAATGTGACGGGTTTTGATTTGCTCGCCTTTACGGTCAATGACCTGGATAATGTGATAACCAAAGTCGCTTTTCACCACATTGGAAATTTTGTCTCCCTTCAGGTTAAATGCTGCGGCAGCATAGGCAGGGTCAAGTTGTCCCCGTCCCATATAGTCGAGTTCACCGCCGTTACGGGCAGCTCCGTCTTCCGAATACATCACTGCCATCGGAGCGAAACTGCTTTCACCGCTTTCGATGCGGTGTTTCAGGTCGCGCAAAAATGCCTTGATGCGGTCTTCCTCTTCAATAGTGATTATAGGCAATATGGTAATCTGTGCATATTCAATCTTGGAATCGATCTGCGGGATTTCAGCATCGGGTAAGCTTTTAAAATGAGCACGAACCTCGGAAGGAGTGACAGTCACCTTATCGATGATCTTGTTTTCCATCTGTTGGGTCATCTGCTGATTTTTAATGACTTCCTGAAGATCTGCCTTTATATTGACGATTGATTTTTTGAAGTAGGCTTCCACTTCTTTTTCAGAGCCAAGATGGGAAATAAAATACTGGATACGTTGTTCGAGACTTTGGTTCAACTGACTGTCGCTAACCGTGATGGTAGTATCGAGTTCAGCTTCGGCAAGAAGGAGCTTATCCCTGAGTAAATTCTCAAGTATCTCGCATTTCATATCGCCTTCAGTGGTAATTCCCTGTGCCTGCTGCTGCTGAAACATACTTTCAATGTCCGATTTAAGGATAATGTTCTTTCCTACAACGGCTACAATCTGGTCAACAACTTTATCCTGTGCCTGTGTCGGATTGCCTGAAACAATACATCCGGTCAGGATAAATAAACCAATTAGTTTTTTGATCATAAACGATTATTTTTTATTTTATAGATTTTTACTTTGTTCTTATCAAGGCCTTCCTTATAGATGTCTTTTTCGATTTGTTTTAAAAACTCTATTTTCTGTTTACTTAAAATCAGGTTGCGGATGTCGCCCTGTACATATTCGATGGGTGAAACTTGTCCTGAAAGCCGGTAATCACGGATGCAGACAATATAGTAATAATTCATATCACTGCTTTCACTGAAACGGTTTCTTTGAAGAAAGTTATCCTGATCGGTAATAACCACAGGAGTGTTTTTCAGAACCATGTCGGCGGCAACCCACTGATCGTTAAACCGGTCATAGGCTTTGGCATAGCTCACACAGAATTCGTTCAGTTTGGCGACTTTATCCTTTGAGTCGCTTGAACAAAGATCCTTGAGATTTTCGGGACTTGAAACCTCTAACGGTACCTTAATGTAAATGGCCTTAACAATATTACGGTTCAAAATGAAGCTTTCCCGGTGTTCATTGAAGTACTTCTGAATATCAATGTCTTTGACTATTGTATCCATTTTTTGTTTCATAAGCTCATTTTTGTACCTATATACGATGAGTGAACTACGGTATTCCTCCAATTCCCTGCTCACGTCTTTCATGCCGGCTTTCAGATTGTCCTCTGCTTTTTGTAACAAGAGTTCGCGTTGCACCCATTTCTTGATGTAATCCTCGGCCCACAATGAACTGTCGGTTGCGTCCAGATAATTGGGAATGTAACCCGAAAGTTCTTTCATGGTTAAAACCTTGTTCCCCACCTTGGCAACAGGTTCATCCGTTTCAACAAACAAGCTGCATGCTGAAAGCAGAAGAGTCAAAAAAGCAATATGGATAAGCCGTTTTCTCATTAAATAGACGGAATTCTTTTAAGTACCTTCTTATTTACAACTACCGGATATCTTGTTTTTAAAGATTCAATCCATTCTTTTTCAATTTGTTCCTGGAAGTCGGATGAATAAAGACCCCAGGCATCTTTCAATCCTTTTTGTTCGTTCGGAACAATTTTCCCATGCACCAGGGTAATTTTTTCATCAAAATCAGCTGGTTTCGGTCCACTCCAAATAAAATAATCAACAACAGGATTTTCGCCCTTTTCAACGGCAACATCAGTAAACTGGATATTGTTTTCGGTTTTCGTATTGAAAACATCAATAAGTTCCTCTTTGCTCATTTCCTTTTTATCGAGCATAGTTTCAACCCGTGTTCGGGTTTCTGCATCTTTGGCTTTGATGATCCAACCTTTGAACCGATTGTTCCAACTGTACTTTTTCGTTGTATGGTTAAAATAATTCTGCAAACGGGCGGTATCGGCGGATGCTACATCCCATATTTTATCTTTCGAAATATTGAAAAGCAGGATGCCATCGTGATATTCCTTATAGACCCGCGCAAAATCAGGGTATTTGGTTTCAAGCTGAGTGTTTTCGTATTCCAGTAATTTTTTATTAATGTATTTATCCAGCAGTCCGGTTAATTCAGCTTCTGTTTTAGTCTTTTTAGGAATATATTTTTGTTCCTTGAGATATTCAGTAAAATTACCACAATTAAGATTTTGATTGGCAAAACTGACCAACTGCATGTTTTTTATAGGGCCCACCTTTATAGAAAGGTTCTCCCTTCCAGCTGTATCGGCAAGCAAGGTCACCAGTTTTGCGAAATTCTCTTTTTCGATTTTTAATTGATACTCAGCACGTAGTTTGCGATCAAATGATTCATCGCTGTACTTACTGATTGCCGGATTCTGTTTGATTTTAGTTTCGAGATCAGGGCGCATTTTATCGAACGGTTGAGTAGTGCGCAACTCGAGCCGTTTTATAATGTGCCAGCCGTATGGAGATCTGATAACAGGTGAAACTTCGCCGTCATTTTTCAGTGCGAAAGCCGCTTCTGCAAATGCGGGTACCATGTTGGTCGGTGAAAACCAGTTCATGGCTCCACCTTGAGGGGCCGATTGTTTATCATCTGAATATTTCTTGGCCAGTTCAGCAAAGTCTTCGCCTGCATTGACTCTTAGAAGAATGCTATCGATTGTAAGTTTTAGTTTGTTAATTGTTTCTTCGCTGGCTTGTTTTGGAAATATTTTCATAATGTGAGCCACTTTTATTTCACCCCGGGTCTGCCTTTCATCCTCCACTTTGATCAGATGATAACCAAAACGAGTACGTACAATTTCGGAAACCTGTCCAACTGGGGTGCGGTAGGCCATATCTTCGAAAGGGAAAACCATCTGGAAAGCGCTGAAATATCCAATCTCTCCTTTATTCTCGGCTGCTGAAGGGTCTTGAGAGTTTTTTGATGCAATTTCATTAAAATCAGCTCCTCCGATGATTTGCTTACGAAGATCTGACATTTTATTCCAGGCTGCGAGTGTATCTACGGGAGAAGCTTCCGGAGACACTCTAATCAGAATGTGACTGACTTTGCGTTCAAATTGACTGCGGTGGTAGGCTGTTTTTACCATATCTTCGTTGAATGAAACATTGGTCAGGTAAGGCTTTGCCAATTCCTGACGGTAGCCTTTCAGTTCATCCCTGAAGGATTTCACTGTATCGTAACCCAACCTCTGGGCTTCAAGGACTTTAATCTTGAACCGGACATACAAATCAAGGTATTCTGTAGGGGATTTTTTATCCTTTTCATCCAGAATGTTGGTGTTGTTTTTCTGGTAATTTGCTACAAATTCCTCTATGCTGACAGGAACATCGCCAATAGTTACAACGATTTCGCTTTTCTTCTGGGCAGCCAGGTTTAAGGAGAATAAAACCAAAAGAGCTATTGAGAATAATCTGATCATGTTTGTTTATGTTATTTGAATTAGGATTGTTATTTATAAATGCTTATGGAATAGATTTTGTGTGAATGGTTTATACCAGATGTCAGATATGGGATAGATTGACCAAGGTAATTCTCTGATTATCGTTTATCACTGGTAGGATATTATGTATTTCCCTTTTCCTTTTTCCTTTTTCCTTTTTCATTGACATTTATCTGGAACTGTAATTTGGTGATTCACTTGTGATACTAACATCGTGAGGATGACTTTCAAGAATACCTGCGTTGGTTATACGCATAAATCTGGCATGTTGAAGGACTTCGATGTCCTTTGCTCCACAATAACCCATTCCAGCCCTGATTCCTCCGGTAAGCTGATGAAGTACTTCGTCAAGCGAACCTTTGAAAGGAACTCTGGCAACAATTCCTTCAGGAACTAGTTTCTTGATATCGTCCTCCATATCCTGAAAATAACGGTCTTTGGAACCCGATTGCATTGCCTCTAAAGACCCCATCCCACGATAGGTCTTAAATTTACGGCCCTGGAACAGAATGGTATCACCGGGTGATTCCTCCACTCCTGCGAATAATGATCCTGCCATTATGGAATGTGCACCGGCAGCCAGAGCTTTCACTATGTCGCCCGAATAACGTATACCACCATCGGCTATGACCGGAACGCCGGACTTCTTGATGGCTTTGCTTACATTGTAAATGGCTGAAAGTTGCGGAACTCCAACACCTGCAATAATTCGCGTGGTGCATATTGAACCTGGACCAATTCCAACCTTTACAGCATCGGCACCGGCAAGTACAAGATCTGATGCTGCCTCCGCTGTGGCTATATTACCTGCAACAAAGTCAATCTCGGGATATTTATTTTTTGCTTTTTTGAGCATCTCCAAAACATACATGGAGTGGCCGTGGGCAGTATCGATCACGATTGCATCCACCTGGGCCTTTACCAATTCGTCAACCCTGTCCATTGTATCGGAAGTGATACCGACAGCAGCGGCAACCCTAAGCCTGCCTTTTTGGTCCTTCGAAGCCAGTGGTTTATCTTTAGCTTTAGTAATATCTTTGTATGTTACCAAAGCAAGCAGTTTGTTATTTTTATCGACAACGGGAAGCTTTTCAATCTTGTATTTCTGAAGGATTTCAGAAGCTAATTCAAGTGAAGTGGATATATTGGTAGTGATCAGATTGTCTTTCGTCATTACCTCTGAAACCAGTTTATTCATATCGTGTTCGAAACGAAGATCACGGTTTGTAACAATCCCGACTAAACATCCCTTATCGTCAATTACAGGTATACCGCCAATCTTAAAGGTTTTCATCAGACCGATTGCATCACGTACGGTCTTTTCCTTTGAAATCGTCACGGGATCATAAATCATGGCATTCTCTGCCCGTTTCACTACCGCTACCTGTAAGGCCTGTTCAACAATACTCATATTTTTATGAATCACCCCGATGCCCCCCTCACGGGCAATAGCGATAGCCATACGCGAGTCGGTTACCGTATCCATAGCAGCCGTAACAATAGGCGTACTGAGCTTAATGTTACGGGTAAACCAGGACGACAGTTCAACATCCCGGGGTAAAACTTCTGAATAAGAGGGTATTAACAACACATCATCAAAAGTCAAACCTTCGGATACAACTTTATCGGCAAAAAACGACATTTATGTGTATTTTTATATTCTGGTTAAAAAGCAAAACTACAAAAAAAACATGTACAAATGTCCCGTTTTTTTTAGGGGGATCATCACTATAAACTTTAATGTATCTTAAAAATTGTTAAGTGGGAAAGATTATATGCAATATGCACTGTATTGAAAAACCTCTTAAATTTACATTCAACAAAATAAATTACAATAACTTGCTATATTGAGTGAATTTCAGCAAATATTAACCAAATACTGGGGTTATGCAGCCTTTCGACCCTTGCAGGAAGAGATTATCCAATCGGTTGATCAGGGAAGGGATACGCTTGGACTGATGCCAACGGGAGGTGGTAAATCGGTGACTTACCAGGTGTATTCGCTTTCAAAACCCGGAATATGCCTGGTTATTACCCCTTTGATTGCCCTGATGAAGGATCAGGTCGAAAACCTAAACCAGCGTGGGATAAAAGCTCTTGCCATTTATTCAGGAATGAGTGCCCAGGAAATCAAAATTGCGATGGATCATGCCGCCTGGGGCAATTACAAGTTTTTATACCTGTCACCTGAACGGATTACTACTGATAGGTTTCGTGAACGAATCGGCCAACTCGATGTTAACCTGATCGCAGTGGATGAAGCGCATTGTATTTCACAGTGGGGTTATGATTTCCGTCCTTCCTACCTGAGGATTGCTGAATTGCGTGATATGTTGCCCGATATTCCTGTTCTGGCCGTTACAGCTACTGCCACTGGTCAGGTAATCGACGATATTCAGAAACAACTGAAATTCAAGACTAAAAATGTACTTCGCACAAGTTATTATCGCAGTAATCTGGTTTACCTGGTACGAAATGAGGAGGACAAGGTAAATTACCTGGTGAAGGCGGTGCAAAAGGCCAAGGGGACTGGAATTATTTATGTGAAGAGTCGTAAGCTTACCCGCGAAATCAGTGATCTGCTTCGGAAGAATGAAATTTCAGCTGATTATTACCATGCAGGTTTGCCCTCGGGGATCCGGTCGGCCAAACAGGCAGCCTGGACTAATGGCAAGAGTCGGGTAATCGTATCGACCAATGCTTTTGGAATGGGGATCGATAAAGCGGATGTACGGTTTGTTATTCATCTGGAAGCGCCCGATTCGGTAGAAGCCTATTTTCAGGAAGCGGGTAGGGCAGGGCGTGATGGAAAACCAGCATGGTCGGTTTTGCTGTATAACAACAGTGATAAAGTAAGGTTGGAGCGAAATGTGTCAAAATCATTTCCTGAACCTGATGTCATTAAACGGATTTATGAAGGCATTTGTAACTTTTACCAGTTGGCTGTTGGTTTTGGTAAAGATCAGTCATTTGAGTTTAACATGGCACTGTTTGCCTCCAGCTTTTCGTTCCAGATCAATACGGTCTATAATAGTCTGAAAATCCTTCAGCGTGAAGGTTATCTTGAATTAACCGATGAACTGGACAATCCTTCCAAGGTGTATTTCCAGGTCGATCGTGATGATCTGTATAAGTTTCAGGTAGCGAATGCAGAGTTTGACGGCTTCATTAAACTGCTTTTACGCTCCTATACTGGCTTGTTTACCAATTACGTTCAGATTGATGAAGAGTTGATGGCTAAACGTGCCAATGTCAGTCCCGATCTGGTTTATCAGTTCCTGACCCGGTTGAGGACTCAGCATGTCATCGATTATATTCCCCAGAAGAAAACCCCTTATATCATTTTTGTGAAAGAGCGAATTGATCTTGACAGGTTCAAATTAAGCAAAGAGAATTATGAGGTCCGCAAGCTCGACTATATGCGAAGAATAGATGCAATAGTCCATTATGCATCATCGGGCCATAAATGCCGTAGCCAGCTTTTGCTTCAGTACTTTGGTGAAATGGAGTCGGTCAGGTGTGGCAAGTGCGATGTTTGCATGGAACGAAATGAGTTGAATGTGAGTAAATACGAGTTTGATACCGTTAGCGAACAGATTAAAAAAGTGTTGTTGGAGCCTTGTTTCTATGAAGAGCTCCTTGAACGTGCGGGCGGAAAAGCGGATAATGTGATAAAGGTTGTTCGTTGGCTCCTCGAAAATGAAAAGATTGTTTATCGGGTTGATAATAGGATGGAATGGCGGAAAAGTTGAAAATATCAATAAAAAGTAAATCAAGCTACTTTAGATCACATAAAATTCTGGAACAACGCCACTATTGCCTGAATATTAAATAATCACTAAAGAACCAAATGAGATTGATTTATTTCAATCTTTGAAAATCTGATAACTAACAGAACAGAAATTAAGTGATTGTTTTATCTTTACAAAAAACTTCAAAGATATGTCAATAGTAACAGTTAGAATAAACAGCAAATCTAAAAGAGGCAAGCACTTAATTGCAATTCTTTCTGATATGGCTAAGCTTGGAAATGATGTTCAATTGGAAAATATTCCTAATGCTGAAACCCTAAAAGCTCTTGACGATGCACATAATAAAAAAGGGTTTAAGGCCGAAAATATTGACGACCTTCTTAAACAATTGGAAGCCTAACCCGTGTATCAATTACATTATTCCACTAAGTTTAAGAAAGATTATAAAGTTCTAAAGAAGCGAAATTATAATCTTCAGTTGCTCATGAAAATTGTTGTATCACTAATTGAAACAGGAACAGTTCCTGAAAAGCATTTACCACACAAATTAATCGGAAATTATGCCGGAGATATGGAATGTCATATTAAATCCGATTGGCTATTAATATGGAATATTGACGAAGTAAACAATGAAATATGGTTAGTTAGAACAGGAACCCATTCTGACCTATTTTAAACTTGTTTCGTAATATTTCCCCCAAATACAGATGAACGAAAATTCTTTATACTTTTGCAGAATATTCTAGTAAGTAATTGATGAGAGAAGAAGAATTAAACAGTATTGCCTATTCAAAAAATGTGATTGAGCTCATTACCGTTGCCAACGAGTTCTGCAGTTTTCTGGAGCGTTCGGAAGAAATGGAATCAGCTGTCTTTATGAGTCATCTGCAAAAATTACTGCCACTTTTATATTTGAAAGCCAGCTTATTGCCTGTATTTGAATTCGAGTCTGACGATGAACCTGAGAAGTTTGTCGGTGAATTGGATTACAACCTCATTCAACAGAATGTGTTGCATCATACCGGTGCAAACGATGATTATCAGGAAGTTTTTGTATCAGGAATGCAATTCAGCGAGTCGGCTCTTACTGCCAGTATCTCTGAGAATGTTGCTGATATTTACCAGGACATGAAGGACCTGGTTATGTCGTACCGTACCATGAACGAAGAAGTTATGGAACAGGCTATCTGGGAATCACAGAATAACTTCTCACATATGTGGGGACAGAAGCTTGTGAACTGCCTGCGTGCCGTTCACAATGTTATTTACGGCGAAAACAACCTTGTGGATGAACCGGAAACCGGAAAGAAACAAAATAAGGAATTAAAGAATACAAACAGAAACCCCGATTGGCTAAACGACCGGTTTTCAAATAAGATAGAGTAATGACGATGTACAGGGAAAGTATTGATAAGGATGAATTAGCCGAAATGCCTCTGATTCAGTTTGAAGGAGAAATACATCTGGTGGAATCGAAGGAAGGCTATCTGGCCTCGATCAACTACTTGTCGCAGCAACCCATGCTGGGCTTCGATACCGAAACCAAACCGGCTTTCAAAAAAGGAGAATATAATGAGGTGGCTTTGCTTCAATTAGCTACCAAAGATGTGGCCTTCTTATTCCGGCTGAATAAGATGGGTTTGCCCAATGGGTTGAAAAGCATACTTGAGAATCCAAAAATACAGAAAATAGGGGTTGCTATTCGTGACGACATTAAAAGTCTCCAGAAGCTGAATAACTTTAATCCTGGTGGCTTCATTGAATTGCAGGACCACGTAAAGGATTTTGGTATTCAGAATTTTAGCCTGAAGAAATTATCAGCTATCGTATTGGGATATCGAATCTCGAAATCACAGCGTGTTACCAATTGGGAGGCAATTGAGCTTACCGAAGCGCAACAGATTTATGCCGCTACTGATGCCTGGATTTCTCACCGTATTTTCGAATCTCTTAGTCAGCAATAAACATGACAAATACATACAGCCGGGTTATACTGAAAGCTGGTAAAGAACAATCCCTGCAACGTTTTCATCCCTGGATCTTCTCAGGAGCTATCCATGAAATCGAGGGTAGGGTAGAAGAAGGTGATGTTGTGGAGGTTGTTTCAAGTAAGAATGAATTTCTTGCAATGGGTCATGTTCAGATTGGCTCCATAGCTGTCCGCATATTCTCATTCGATAAAGTTGAACCCGATTTTGATTTCTGGAAAGGTAAACTTGACAGGGCGCTTGATGTTCGCAAAAAACTTGGTTTAGTCGATAGCGATCAGACCAATGTATATCGCCTGGTCCACGGTGAAGGTGACGGAATGCCGGGATTGATTGTTGACTTTTACAATGGTACCGCAGTCATGCAAGCCCATTCGGCAGGAATGTTCCTGATTCGGGATACGATAGCCAAAGCATTGAAAGAAGTGATGGGAGACCGCCTTGTTGCGGTTTACGATAAAAGCGAAAAGACAGTACCTTTTAAAGCCGATCTGGAACCTAAAGATGTTTATCTGCTGGGAAAGTCAGAAGTTTTTGAAGTACAGGAATACGGCAACCGTTTTAATGTGGATTGGGTAGAAGGACAGAAAACCGGCTTTTTTGTCGATCAGCGCGAAAACCGAAGGCTTGTTCAGACCTATTCGTACAATCGAAGTGTCCTGAACATGTTTTGTTATTCAGGGGGATTTTCTTTTTATGCCATGCGTGGAGGTGCTAAACTGGTGCATTCAGTCGACTCTTCGGCCAAAGCCATTGAGCTGACCAACCAGAATGTAAAACTGAACTTTCCTGAAGATACACGCCATGAAGCATTTGTAGCCGATTGTTTTGATTATATGGACAAGAATCAGGGAAAGTATGACCTGATTATTCTTGATCCCCCTGCATTTGCCAAACACCGCGGGGCGCTGCCCCAGGCCCTGAAAGGATATAAAAGGCTTAATCTGAAAGCCTTTCAACAGATAGCACCTGGCGGAATTCTCTTTACATTTAGCTGCTCGCAAGTGGTTACCAAAGATAAATTCCGTGAAGCAGTATTCTCGGCTGCAGCCATTTCAGGTCGCAAGGTCCGTATTCTGAATCAGCTCGTTCAGCCTGCAGACCATCCGGTTGACCTGTATCATCCCGAAGGTGAATACCTGAAGGGTCTGGTATTGTATGTGGAATAATTGAGTTCCAAATTTCAGGTTTCATGCATTGTCATGCGGTCTGGCTGGTTCCAACCCTCTCTATATTTGTGGGACATTTTAGTTATTGTACATTGAATATTTGATATTGGTACTTATCTTAAATTTGCGTATCTTGTGTTGCTAGTCCACGCAGTTCAAACGAACCGTTTAATGCATTTCTTTGGTATATATTCCTAATCCCCGGTTATTCCCTTCATGAATGATTCTATTCTCTGTCCTACCTCTGTCCTACCACTGTCTTATCAAATTCGATACAAATTCGAATTTGTATCGAATTTGATAAGACAGTGGTAGGACAGAGGTAGGACAGTGGTAATTTACAATCAAAAGGCAATACTTTCTCAATACATAACCGGATCAGAAGTAAAGACAAAAGGATTGATCCGCAAACCGACAAAAATATATTATCAAAGATATTTTTAATCAACCGATATTTCTTCTCTTTTAAAGAGATTTCCCGGAATATTATATGCTCATTTGGATAAAATTACAATAAAAACTGTATTTTATCGGAATTTATTGTGTCCGTTTGTTCCCTATGGGGTTTGTCTATCGTAAATCAAATCTATTGGATGATTTTTATTAAGAAACATAGATTAATTAATAGTTCTGTTGAAGGATCATACCCCATACTTAAACAGCTGATACGACTAGCCCTGCCGGTGATCGGATCATCGTTTATGGTGATGGCCTATAATTTCATCAATATGATTTTTGTGGGGAGACTGGGCAGCAATGCGGTTGCAGCAGTGGGTTCAGCCGGATTTTTCATAAATCTTGGCTGGGGTTTGTCATCCTTAATTTCGGTAGGCGCAGGAATTCGTGTATCTCATGCCATTGGCAACGGGAATACACAGCTTGCAAAAAGTTATGTGCGGAGCGGTATTCTTGCGATTATTACCATCGCCCTGATTTATTATGTCATTTTGTTTTTCACCAGTACGGAGATGATTAGCCTGATTCGCCTCAATAATCCTGAAATCGAACATGCCGCTTCAAACTTTTTGCTTATCATTGGATTATGCATTCCCTTTTCTTTTCAGAATCTATTATTTACCAGTGTATTTATCGGTTCAGGCGATAGTAAATCACCGTTCCGCATTAATGCTACCGCATTGGCGATTAATATTCTGCTTGATTATATTCTGATTTTCAGGGCTAATATGGGAATTAACGGTGCAGCCTTTGGCACCATTCTGTCGCAGGCTACCGGGACCATCATGTTTTATTTCAAACTGAACCGTTCAACAAACCTTAAACCCAGAGGTACTGCTTTCAGGGGTTCTCTTTTGAAAAACATTATGCTTTTGGGGATAAGTCCAACTATTCAGCGGGTTTCGTTCACTATAGTGGCGATCTTCATGGCCCGGATTATCAGCAACTGGGGAGCCACCGCCATTGCCGTGCAGAAAATAGGGGTACAGGTTGAGGCCATTTCTTACATGACTGCAGCAGGATTTCTGGCAGCATTATCTTCCATTTCCGGACAGGCCTATGGTGCCAAAGATTATCGGAAACAATGGCAGGCTTTTCGTTCCGGTATACTTCTTGCTTTTATACTCGGAACGGTAACTTCGGCCATTTTGATTGTCTTTGCTGAACCGATCTTCTCCATCTTCCTGAGCGATCCGGAAAGTATTGCAATGGGGCGTGAATACCTGGTTATACTCGGCTTTTCACAGTTGTTTATGGTGTTGGAGTTAATGGCTACGGGGGCTTTTTTTGGCTGGGGAAAGACCAATATTCCGGCAATAACGGGGATTATTCTTACGGTAATGAGAATTCCGATGGCTTATGTCTTTATCAGTCTTTGGCAGAATGCACTTTCATCAGTCTGGTGGAGTATCAGTATCAGCAGTATGGCAAAGGGTACAGTACTGGTGGTGTTATATATCGTTCTATTTAAGTCATTTATTAGAAAACAAAATTGAATCACAGCTATGAAACATGATATTCTTCAATCATTGAATTTATTAAAAGGAAATATATGGCTGGAGGGCCTGTTTGGTATTGAAAAGGAAAATATCAGGGTTGACCGTACAGGCTATCTGGCGCTGACACCACACCCTAAAGTGTTTGGCAATAAGCTGAAACATCCCTATGTCACTACCGATTTCTCTGAGAGCCAGATTGAAATGATTACCCCGCCTCTTCCGGATATCAGGCAGACCATAGGTTTCCTTGATGCAATACATGATATCGTAAGTTTAGAACTAAAGGACGAGTACCTTTGGCCGCAAAGCATTCCTCCAGTTTTGCCTGAAGATCAGCTTATTCCGATTGCCAGGTTCGAAGAGGACGGAAAAGAAGCACGTGAATATCGTGAATTTTTGGCTGCAAAATATGGTCCGAAGAATATGTTGTTTTCCGGTATCCATTTCAATTTCTCGTACAGCGAAAAGTTACTTGAATTGCTTTACCGAAAGATCAATCCGTCCCTTTCGTTCGATGATTTCAAGGATGAAGTTTACCTAAAGACTACAAGACAGATGCTCAGGCTGCGTTGGCTTTACATCTTACTTTATGGTAATAGTCCGATAGCTGATCAATCGTTGGAACTTCAATGTAAAATGGCGCCATATTCGATTGATAGCAATATTATAGCACTTTCGATACGGAACAGTTGTTACGGTTATCAGAACTTTGATAACCTTTTCCCTGATTACAGCTCGGTTGCCAGTTTTAATGAAAGTGTCGACCAGATGATACAGGATGAGAAAATAATTGCTGCCAAAGAATTGTATTCGCCCGTTCGGCCTAAGTTTATAAAAAGTCCTGATCATATATCCTATCTTGAGTTTCGCTTTATTGATATCGATCCACTATCAAAGATTGGAATCTCACCTGAAGCACTCTGTTTTATACATTCACTTGCCATTTATGGATTACTCACCGATGAACCTGATGATTTTGGCGCCACAGAACAATCTGTGGCAAATAAATATCAGTTCGGGGTTGCTTTACATGGTCTGAATACCTCGCCTTTCCTAGTGGATAAAGATGTGGAGCAATCCGATATCTGGAGTAAAGCAAAGACAATAATCGAGGAGATCAAAGATGTATTCGGTAGGTTTGAAATCAGAGATACTGATTATCTTCAGTCACTGAACCAGGTTTCGGATCTGATTGAGAATCGGGAGGAGCGTAAGGTTCATGAAGTGCTAAAGGGTGTTGAGAAAATGGGATATATTCCTTTCCATATTGAAAAGGCTGTTTCCTATCTGAATGAAAGCCGAAATAATAGTTACAAGTTTGGGGGACTGGAAGACCTGGAACTATCCACCCAGATTTTATTGCATGAGGCGGTAAGACGAGGTGTTTCGTTTGAGATACTGGATCGTAAGGAGAATTTTATCCGGTTATGGAAGGATGGGAATACTCAATATGTCAAACAGGCCACCAAAACATCGCTCGATAATTATGCAAGTATTCTGGCTATGGAAAACAAGCTTGTGACCAAGAAGATACTGGAAGAGCATGGAATCAGGGTTCCCAAAGGAGTGGAATATACCAGTGCTGCGGCAGCAAAGACAGATTTTATCATTCATGTAGGTAAACCAATAGTGATTAAACCGAATCAAACCAATTTTGGAATTGGAATCACCATTCTGAAGGAAAATACAGATGAGCAAAACTTTAACAGGGCAGTTGACATTGCCTTTGAACATGATTCAACCATCCTGATTGAGGAGTTCATTGCGGGCAAGGAATACAGGTTTTTTGTGATCGGAAATGAAGTTGCAGGAATTTTGCATCGTGTACCTGCCAATATAACTGGTAATGGTAATAGGTCTGTACTGGAACTTGTAGAATTGAAGAACCGGGATCCACTTCGGGGAAAAGGTTATCATACCCCTTTGGAGAAAATTCAAATGGGTGAAGCAGAAACGATGTTCCTGAATCAACAGAGAATGGATTTTAATACAATTCCGGCATTAGGAGAAGTAGTCTTTTTACGGGAGAATTCGAACATCAGTACCGGTGGCGATAGCATTGATGTGACTGATGATATTCCTGATTCCTACAAACAGCTTGCAATACAGGCGGCCAAAGCCCTGAATGTAGTCATCACCGGTTTGGATATGATTATTCCGGATAGTTCGCAGGAAGCCTCTCCAGATAATTATGCCATCATTGAACTTAACTTCAATCCGGCCATTCACATTCACAGTTATCCGTTTAAGGGTAAAAACAGGAAACTGGATGAGAAGCTGATGGATGCGCTGGGGTATTAAGACATTTCTTCCTTTTCAACGTTGAGTCCAATGCGAAAACTCTAAAAACAGAGAAATGCCACCAGGACTCCAAGACACCAAGATGCACAAATTGTTGTAATTCAATTTAGTAATCTTAGTGAAACTTAGTGTTTTAATGACTTTGTGGCAAAAAAAGACCTTTCGGAGTTCTCATATTTTCAATATAGAATTTCCAGAATTTATCCTTAATTTCATCTCTCACCAGAATAAACTCACTCCGGATAAATTTATTGGTCCCAAATGCATGCGACGGATCATCGAAGCCCATGAGTAACCGGTGTTTGAATTTACCGATAAACGCAGGACAAGCTTCGTTGGCTCCGTCGCAAACAGTTATGACGTAATCCCATTCTTCGCCCAGATACAAATCAACCGAATCTGAAGTATGATGGCTGATATCGATGCCAGTTTAATTCATCACGGCAACTGCTTCTTGTTTGATCCCGGGGACTCCCGGGACTGAAGTCAAAGTGACGTTAGAACAAACTGTAAAGTTTTGATCGAACGACTGCAAAAGCCGTGTGCCATCTGGCTGCAGCAATTGTTTCCTGTAAAAAGAATTAGGACCTTTTGGTTTTCTACAAAGGCTTGGGAGTTACATTTCCTTTGATTTGCAAAATCACTGTACTATTCAGGGCATTTGAATTTACTGTAATCGACTTATTGAAGTTGCCCTGATTATTAGTATTGTATTTTACTTTAATACTACTGCTTTTCCCTGGAAGGATTGGTTCTTTAGGCCATTCAGGTACTGTACATCCGCAAGATGCTTTAACATTGCTTAATACCAAAGGTAATTTACCTTTATTGGTAAACTTGAATTCGCATCCGCCATCGCTGCCCTGAACAATTGTACCATAATCGTACATTGTTTTTGCAAACACGATTGAATCCTGGGTACTGGCCTGAACTGGTGCTGGTACCGGAACTGGCACTGGTGCCTGAACTGGTGCCTGGGCATATATTCCCAATGAACAAATTACAAAAGCACAAATAATAATTGATTTTTTCATCTTTAAAAGTATTTAATTTATATGTCTTGAAATCTTTATTCCAACGTAAACATACCTCATAAATGCATACAACGTAACTATACGTTAATAAGTTTTAATAAATGTCAGATTGATGAATAAAAGATCAACGTATATATGGCAATTTTTTCTTAACGTTGGTTAATGCTGTTTGTACTTGTCACCAATCCAATTACATTTGACTTGAAATAGGTCAGCCCAATGAAAACGTTTCATTAGAAACAGAAGAAATGAATCTGTTGATTTAGCAATGTCAAAAAGAACTATTCGGTACGTGTTCGTGTCTGTAACGTGGATGCTCCTTTTTTTTTATAAGGAGGTCATAACGGACTTTATTGTATATCATGTACTCTCACTTCCTGATGAATCTGATTTCTCGGAAACACTTTGGTTCTTCATCAGCATCCTGCTGAAAATATCATTATTGTTGGTTCTGGTGATCTTTCTGGCTGGGATTCTGCGTTCATTCTTCTCACCCGAAAATACCCGAAAAGCACTTGAAGGGAAATCGCTGCTTGTTGGAAATGTATTTGCTTCACTGCTTGGTATTGTTACGCCGTTTTGTTCGTGTTCGGCAATTCCACTCTTCCTGGGTTTTGTCGAAGCTGGGATTCCGCTTGGAGTCACCTTTACCTTCCTGGTTGCCTCACCCATGATAAACGAGGTAGCTGTGATCATGCTTTTTAGTCTCTTTGGATGGAAAGTAGGTGTAATTTATATCGTTTCAGGTCTGTCTATTGCAATTTTATCCGGTTGGCTGATTGGAAAACTAAAGCTTGAAAGATGGCTTCAGGACTGGGTACTGAAAACCAGGTTTGGCTTAAATGACCCGGATACTTCAATAATAAGTTTTAATGACCGGATCCAGATAGGAATTAACGCTGTAAAGGATATTTTCTCGAAGATCTGGTTGTATTTAATCCTGGGTATTGCCGTTGGAGCGATCGTTCATGGCTATGTTCCTGTAGATTACCTGGCATCGGTAATGAATAAATCGCATTGGTACTCAGTTCCGTTGTCTGTACTGGTAGGCGTACCCTTGTATTCCTGTTCGGCAGGAGCTGTGCCTATTGCAAGCGCATTGATTGAAAAAGGAGTGCCAATTGGTACAGCACTGGCTTTTATGATGTCAGTTATCGGAATATCTTTGCCTGAACTGATTATTCTGAAAAAAGTACTGAAACTGCCTTTTATACTGACTTTTGTTGGTATAATTGCGACTGGTATCACTTTTGTGGGCTATTTGATGAATTTCCTTTTTTAAATTATAGATTAAGTTTCTGAATGATTGACCCAAAAACCAAGATCAATGAAAAAAATTAATGCTTTAACTGTCCTCTTTTATTTGCTGATGGTTGCTCAAGCCATTCAAAGTCAAAACATTGCCCAATGGCGCGGAATCAACCGTGACGGGAATTACGCCGAACAAAACCTGTTGAAAGTATGGCCCGAAGCTGGTCCCAAATTACTCTGGTCAACAGAAATACTGGGAAGCGGATTCGCTTCACCTGTGATTTCAGGAGACAAAATATATATCAATGGAGGAAAAGACAGTACCAGTTATTTATTTGCCTTCGATTTAAAGGGAAACCTTTTATGGAAATCGCCGAATGGCCCTGAATATGCTGGAAAAGATTATGGCTCTAATTTCCCCGGAGCCAGATCAGCACCTACCGTATACAATGATCTGATTTATGTTACCTCTGGCATTGGAAGGATTGCCTGTTTCGATGCGGCTACCGGAAAGGAAAAATGGGCGGTAAATATGATCAGCGATTTGGGAGGAAAAGCAAATTATTTTGGTTATTCTGAATCCCTTTTTGTTGACGAGAAGCAGGTTTACTGTTTCCCCGGAGGATCGGAAACGAATGTTGCCGCCCTTGATAAATATACAGGAAAAGTAGTATGGACCTCAAAAGCACTTGGTGACCAAGTATCCTATTCGTCCCCGCTGATGATTCAACTACCGCAACGAAACATACTGGTGACCTTGTCGCGAGAGTACTTATTGGCCCTGGATGCCAAAAATGGTAATTTATTGTGGTCGTTTAAGGAAGATTCGGTGAAGCAGGAAGGAACCTATTGCAATACACCTATTTATGACGGTGGATTTATATACGATGTATCAGGAGTTGAAAAAGGTTCAGGAGCCTATAAACTTGAATTAGCTTCGGATGGTATGTCTGTTAAAGAAATCTGGAAGAATAGCAGGATAAAGAACTCATTTGGTGGCTTTGTAAAAGTACAGGATCAACTCTTCTGTGCCTCAAAAGACAATAAATTGAAGAGTCTCGATACAAATACCGGATTAGTGGTTGACTCCATTTCTAACTTGCGGGGAAGTGTCATTTTTGCGGATAACCAATTGTATTGTTATTCTGATAATGGCAATATGGCTCTGATCAGACCAACCGGAGCGAAAATGGAATTAGTTAGTAAATTCAAGGTCGAAAAAGGAACCAAAGAACATTTTTCCAATCCTGTTATTACAAATGGGGTGTTGTATATCAGGCACGGCAATGCACTGATGGCTTATGAAATAAAATAAGGTATTCAGGGATTCCATCCCTTTTCAGGAATGGAATCCTTTGATAATATTTTCTTATGGTTTAATTTTTTCAAAAAGGGACGTCAGCTTTTCCTGGTAAATACCCCTGATCTGATCTTCATTTTCACCAATCGGTTTTACAGGAATCAGGTTCATCACTTCCTCGGGCTTCATTCCGGAGTGATACATAGTATTTAGAGCCGCATTCATCGTTTCATATATGCATGCCTTACTCTCGGCTTCGCTTAGACCAAATTGTTGACCCAGGGCTTCCAGTTCTGCCCATTGAAACCAGAAATAGGTTGGCAGCATGCTTGAAATAAGTGCGTAGGCTTCCAGTTTTTCTTCTGCAGTCTCGAATGTTTGTCCCATTAAATTTAGCATCTCCAGGATATACCATTTCTGAATCTCAGAGATATCAGGGCCAAAACTCACTGGGTTGTATCCATGATTGATAACCGAAGTAGCATTCGGAATCAACCGTACGATCTGATTAACAGGTTTTAGGGCTGATGATATCTGTGAGATAGTGATTTTTGGTGACAGGGAAATAAAAATCGTTTGTTCACTCACAGCGCCCGTGATTTTCTGAAGTGTTTCCATTATTACCGGAGGGTGCAGTGCAAGGAAAACAATGTCTTTTTTGGCTGCTACCGATGCATAATCCAGTGTTTGGATAAAGGGAAATTTTTTCTTCAGTGATTGTAGCGCTTCAGGATCGCTATCAAATACTGAGATGGAATCAAAAATGGCTTTTTTATTTACAAATGCCTGCAGAAAGATTCGTGTAATTCTGCCTCCACCAATAAAACCGAGTGCTTTTGTCTTCATGGAGTATTGATTTTAGTATCTCTAAATATAATAATTACAACACTCAGTTAAAAATATATCTGACATATATTTTCGGGAAAGTTAAGATGCCATTCAATTCAATTATCGTCAAAGTCTTTTGCATGAAACTAACCTTATCCGGCTATAAAAGTCTTGATCTCAGCTACTGAAGGAACCCTTCCTGTAACAATAACTTTTCCATCTATAACTAATGCCGGGGTGGTCATGACTCCCAGTTTTTGTATTTCAAGGAAATCTTCCACTTTAGTTACTGTGGCATCAATTCCAGCTTCATTTACAGCCTGTATAGCTGCCTTTTCAAGCGATTTACACTTGGAGCATCCTGTTCCCAATACTTTGATTTCCATTTTTATAAATATTTAAGCCCGATTAATTGCATTCACAGTATGTTCATAGTAGCTATGAACTTTTGGGAATTTATAAGCAAAGAAAGGTGTGTTTCATGAATTTGGCAATCATTTTCTGAAATATTAATTGTTTGATTTTCATCCGCAGAATAAATGAGTATTTTTGGACAACTGAACTTAACTAAAATATCTGTTCCATGAACTCAAATCCTTCAAATTCCCGACGTAATTTCCTGAAGAATGCAGGTGGCGTTACCTTAGGGATGGCTGGTATAACGGCTATTGCCTCCAATCTGCCCACTGATATAAAGGAAACGAAGAACCCTGTGAAGCTATTTACGACTGAAATAAGCGGTACGAAGGACCGCATTGAAAGGGTTAAAATTGCAACGCTTGGAATGCAGCGCTACGATTGGGAACAAGGTACATTGGCTCAGGCTTTTCTCGAAATGGGTGAAGATGACTTGGTTGTTTCTCTTGCGCGTGCAGCAATCCTTCGTCAGGAAAAGGGCCGTTTTTCGGTCATTAAAGGCAATGGTCCCATCAACGATTGTGCAAGCGTAGGCGAAGCAGTTCTTTTTGCAGGTCGCATGACTGGTGACCCGATCTTTCAAAAAGGTGCAGATGAAATGCTGAAGGTGATTAAAACCACAACCCATAAATCAAGCGACAGTATTATTTACCATACTCAAGAGCCACAAAAAGGAATTTGGTCAGACGGCACTTACATGTTGCCCCCATTTCTTGCTGCTGCAGGAGATTACAAGGAAGCACTAAAACAGATTGAAGGATACCGAAAGTATTTATATAACACTAAAGATCAGTTATATTCGCACATGTGGGATGATGAGAATAAGCGTTTAAACCGTTCTGATTACTGGGGTGTAGGAAATGGATGGTCAGCTGCAGGAATAACCCGTGTGATTAAAGCATTGCCTGAATCTATGGGCACAGAAAAGAAAATGCTGATTGGATATATTCGTGATCTTGTTGATGGGTGCCTGAAATATCTAAGGCCGGATGGCATGTTTCATGATGTGATCAACAAACCGGATACCTTTCCTGAAGTGAATCTGAGTCAAATGATGTGCTATACCATATTCAGAGGTGTTGCAGCGGGTTATCTCGATAAGTCGTATCTGCAAAAAACAGAAATCATGCGTAAGGCCGCCAACGATCAGGTTGATAAACTTGGGTACGTGCATAATGTATGCGGCTTGCCTAATTTCGACAGGGCGTATTTTGCTCCTGAAGGACAGGCATTTTACCTGTTAATGGAGACTGCTGCAAATGATTTGGCTAATGTTAGGAAATAGAAAAAAGGAAATAAGTACAACTGTAATAAAGATTTATGCTCAAGGGAAAATACTAACCAAACCAATATAATCATTCAATGAAATCGATTCTAATATTTTTTGTTCTGTTTATCCTGTTCCTTTCAGGTTTTTCACAAAAGGGGAAAGTAATGGAGAGTTTAAAATGTCCGAGCAAATTGTTGGGCTATCCCGTGGAATATTCCATCTACTTTCCAGCCGATTATGAAACTTCGAACCGTAGCTATCCTGTGTTATATTTACTTCATGGCTATTCTGACGATGAAACAGGTTGGGTTCAGTTTGGCGAGGTAGCCCAGATTGCCGATAAAGGTATTGAAAGTGGTGACTTTTCTTCGGTAATTATCGTGATGCCTAACGGTAAAGTAAGCTGGTATTGTAACGATTACAAAATGGCAAACCCTTGGGAGGATATGTTTGTGAAAGAGTTTATTCCTATGATCGAAAAAACTTACCGCATCAGGGCAAAGAAGGAGTTCAGGGCCATTTCAGGCCTCTCAATGGGTGGTTATGGCTCGCTAATGCTGGCTATGCGCAATCCTGACCTGTTTTCAAGCTGTGTAGCATTTAGCTCCGGTACATTTACTGATGAGGAAATTGTAGCTATGCCTGACAATACTTATAAGATGTACTTTGGAGATATTTTTGGCAGCAGTCTGGCAGGTGAGAAACGTATTTCTGAAAGTTGGAAGGCCCATAGCCCTTTGCACCTGATTTACGATGTACCGAAAGACAAGCTGAAAAGTATTCGCTTTTACATCGATTGTGGTGATGATGATTTTCTGTTTGAAGGAAACACTCAACTGCATATACAGATGCGTAAACTGGATATCCCTCATGAATACCGTACTCGTAATGGTGGACATGAATGGCCCTATTGGCGCTCCGGATTGGTGGAAGGACTCAAGTTTATCAGTCAGAGTTTTCACCGATAAAAAATAAGAGAAAGGAAAGAGGAATAAGGAATGAGGAAAACAGCTAAACTTTCATGTTATGTGCCATTTTCGTCATTCCCTTTCCCTTTTCCTCTATTATACAATCCCCCGTTGTTTCTTAATGGTCTCCCAGGCCTCGTTTACTTTCTGGAACTTTTCATTGGCAGCATTCTGAACGTCTTCTCCCAGGTAATGTACTTTGTCAGGATGATATTTCAATGCCATTCTTCGGTAAGCTTTTTTCATTTCATCGTCAGTGGCAGAGGCTTCAGATTCCAGAATTTTGTAGGCAGCATCTGTATTGGCGATAAACATTGATTCAATCGATTGGTAATCTTTCTCGCTGATGCCCATCTGCTGAGCAATGTATGAAATCAGTTTATGCTCCGATTCATGAATTTGTCCATCAGCAGCTGCAATCCCGAAAAGGAAATGAACCAACTGTAATCGTGATGGATGATCCATATTTTGACGGATCTGCTGGCATACCTCTGTAACCGGGACATCCTGGTTAAGTAAATCACGAAGTATTTTAATGGCCTCACCTGCTGCCTCGAGTCCAAATGAACGTACAAAAAAATCTTTGGTATAGTCAAGTTCCGATTTTAGCACTTTCCCATCGGCTTTCATTACTGCTGATACCAGTACAAGCAGGCTCATGATATAGCCTCCCTGGGTGGTTTGTTGTCCGGCCTGATAATGTGTCCCTGACTGGACCGAGAAACTTTGGTCGAACAACGATCCGACTACAAAACCTAAAATTCCTCCTATTGGTCCAAAGAAAGCCCATCCCAAACCACCTGTAATCCATTTACCTATGCTAGCCATTTGCTCTTAATTTTTTGTCAATAATTAATATCTGTGGAATGATTAGTTCATTGTCGTTGTTACTGATTACAAAATCGGCCATCTTAATTCGTTCTGCATCGCTCATCTGATTTTGTATACGTTGCCTGACCAGTTCGAAGGTTGTCCTGTCGCGTTTCATTACACGCTCAATCCTTTCATCCTCGTCTGTTACTACTGCAATGATTTTATCCATCAATTTGTAAAACCCACTTTCAAACAGGATTGCAGCCTCGTGCAAAATATAGGTAGTTTGTTTGGTGCTACACCACTCATTAAATTCTTTTAAAACTGCAGGATGTACAATACTATTCAATTTTGCCAGCAAAGATTCGTCGTTAAAAACCAAAGCGGCTAGGTATTTTCGGTCGACGGATCCATCAGGCAGGTAAACAGCGGTTCCGAATGCCTCAATCAATGCTAGCCTAATTTCAGGATCACTCGTCATGAGTTGTTTTGCAACAGGGTCAGCTTCAAATACGGGAATGCCCAATCCTTTGAACACCTTGCAAACGGTGCTTTTCCCGCTTCCTATTCCACCAGTGATTCCAACTTTGATCATCTTATTAATTTTCAATCAGATATTCAATTTCTTCCGGAGTAATTTTCAACTGGTATAAAAAGGCCGGTACTGATTCAGCCTTGATTTTCAACCTTTGCTTTCCATTTACAATGTCCTTATAGGAAACGCTCAGTTTAAAATCTTCAGGATGAACTTCCGAGAAACGGCTTAGTCCAATCAGAAAAGAGATTTTTACTTTTGAAGGAAATAATTTGATATTCGTATTCGCTGGTTGATTAATCAGAATAACTGGTACTGATTGTTGTGCTTCAGTATATTCTTCCACCGGAATATTCAGTTTCACTGATTTTGGTTCAAAAAACAACTCTTTCATAGGGATAACCGAAGTCACCGACTGAATGGTCTTATCTGTAGCATTGAATTTCTGAGCACTGGTATAAGCAAAGTGAATCGTGTCAAGCATCGATTGAGGCCCACTAACAGATACCGAGTCAGGTATCGTTTGTATGTTGCCTGAGATTTGGTATTGTTTTTTCAGATTTACCTGAACATTTGGTTTTACCTTAACCCGTTTATGTCCCATCTGTCCGAACTTGAAAAACAAGGTATCCGGATTCATACTTACAATTTTCAGTTCGTTTGACAACTGGTATGACAATTCGCGAAGAAACTGCCGGGTAGGGAAAGCAAAATTGCTCTTTTTACTTTCGGTCATTCGGTTATTTGTCAGATCATTTACGTTAAATTCCAAAGGCATGATCAAAAAAATAAGCTTATGCCTCAGAATAGTGAACCCATGAGCTTCAATGGTCAAAGTAAATTGTTCGGGCAGAAGATTGGATAACGTTTTATTGTTTGGTAAGTTGACATAGTGAACCGGTGCTACTATTTCAACGGTATAGGTTTTACTTAGTGCGTTCAGAAACCAGAATCCGGTAGCTATGACAATACAGACGATATATGCAGCAACCCGCTTATCGTTCCTGAAATATACCTTTTTAAGGTACTTTAATAGTCTATAAATCCAACTTGTCTTCACGGCATCAAATATATAAAAAAGAAGACAGAAGACCGGAGACCGGAGACCGAAGATCGAAGACTGTCTCCTGTCTCCTGTCTCCCGTCTCCTGCCTCCCGACTTCTGTCTCCCGACTTGCGATTATTTCAAGCGCAACAATTATTTCTGATCGCTAACATCAGTCATATCCCTTACGATTGCTGATTTGTCGACTCTGATTTTAACATTGTCATCCACCTGAAGTAAAACGGTATTGTCTTTCATTTCGACAATCTTTCCGTAGATTCCTCCTGTAGTAATCACTTTATCTCCTTTTGCAAGGCTGTTGCGGAAAGCAGCAACTTCTTTCTGTTTTTTCATCTGAGGTCTGATCATGAAGAAGTAAAACACAACGATGATCAAAATCAAAGGAAGAAAAGTCATAATTGGATTAGGTGCAGCACCTCCAGATGCCGGTTGGGCCATTAATAAATAATTCATTTTGTATCTGTATTAAGTTAACTGTTTAATTTTATAATTTCATTTGTAACATTTGCCCTTATAAAGAGCTGTACTTTTGCTTTTTCTGCATTCGAGGTAATCGTAATGGTCTTCAACTGCTTTCCAACTTCTCCTGCCGAGTCGTAAATCACTTCGATTCGTCCCTCCTGACCCTGCTCAACTGATTTGTTTGCAATTTTCACTTCCGTGCATCCACAACCGGAATCAACATCGGTAATCGTTAGCGTTTTTGTTCCTTCATTCCTGAAAACAAAGCTGAAAGATACAACCTCCCCGGCTTTTAATGATCCAAAATTATGGATTTCTTCTGAAATGACAAATTTAGCGACACCTGATTCATCAGATTTACTTGCAGGTACCGTTTTTTTTGATCCATAGTTACACGAAACAAATAATAATCCAGCCAGAATAAAAATAATGCTGCCCAATTTTAACTTGATGCCGAGTACTCGGGAGAAACCTTGAAACCTGAAACTCATTTTATTCATTTTCTTCTTCGCCAATCAATCCACGTCCGGCCTTAAGAATCTTATTCGATTTCTTCAGATCCTTCAATGCTTTATCAAGTATCCCGTTAATGAAATTCCGGCTTTTTTCGGTACTGTAATATTTCGATAGTTCTATGTATTCGTTCATGGTAACCTTTGTAGGTATGGAAGGGAAATACAAAAATTCACTTAAGGCCAGTTCAAGGATCAGGTTATCAATGAATGCAATCCGTTCAATGTCCCAGTTCAGGGTGTGTTGTTTGATCATTTCCATGTTTTCGGCATGGTTGAGTACCACCTTCCGGTAAAGATCCTTGGTAAACTGCCGGTCTTCGTCATCTTTATACATCGGGAGTAAGGACTGGTGGTCGTCACTGAATTCCTTGAATTTCTTAAACGTCTTCAGGATCATACTGACTACAAAATCGAGATCGTCATTCCAATAGATACTTTGTTCTTCCAGCAGAGATTCAACGTCTGCATTGCCCAAAATCATATATTTGAAGATGTCCTCAACCAGTTTGCGGTCTTCCACATAGCTGTTTTGCTCCGAAGTCATGTATTCCTTGTAGAAATCCTGTTCAAGGAGCGAAAAATAAAGTTTGCGTATAAGGTCTTCGTTGTCTGCCCAACTCAATTTCTCCGATTCAAGATATTTGGTAAGGGGAATATTGGTTTTTAACTGGTATATCAGGAGGTTTTTTACAAAGCGGGTGTTTGGATCCAGTTCTGCACTTGTGGGTCGGTGTTTTTTCAGGCCCAGATCAATTCGGTCTTCTGCAAACTTTTCAATCTCAACAATAAGAGCCATCAGGTAATGGTACAGATCGTACGTTTTCTGCAGGCTGAAAAACAGTTCCTTTTCGGAATTGTTAATCGATGTATCAGGTGAAGTATAGAACGCGTACAATATTTGCAATACCTTGATTCGAATTATTCTTCTGCTAATCATTATCTTAGAACCGGTTAATATATTGGGTGGCAAAGTTAGAATTTTTTCTCAAATCATATTGTCACGAATATAAATTATTGGCTGAAGTGATATTTCTTAACCACATAGACACATAGGTCACAAGATAAAAAGGGAATAAGGAAAGGGGAATAAAGAAAAAGAAATTAGGAAAATTGCTGAACTTTCATGTTACTTGCCATTTTCCTTATTCACCATTCCTTATTCCTCTTTTCTACTGTGCCCTATGGTTCTATGTGGTTAAAATTCTGGTCTTCTTCAGGAGTTAATTCTTCATTTAATTCCTCTTCCTGCGTTTCTTCTTCATCCTCATCGGTTTCATTTTCCCAACTCGAGACCGGGCGAACCGGCCCTTGGTGCCTGTAATAAAAGGCCAGCATTAATCCGCTTGCAGATCCCCACAAATGGCTTTCCCACGAAATTTCAGGTTTGATGGGAAGCAATCCCCAGAACATGCCTCCGTAAAGAAAAACTACTATGATCCCGATGGTAAGCAGATTGGCGTCTTTTCGGAACACCCCGCTGAAAAACAGGAAGGAGGCCAGTCCGTAAACGATCCCGCTTGCCCCGATATGCCAGGACTCACGTCCTCCAAGCCACACACATATGCCGGAGAGAATATAGATGAGGAAAAAAATACGGTAAGCCAGATGGCGGTAAAAATATAGCAAGGCAAACATGAGAACCAGGAAAGGCAGGCTGTTCGACATCAAATGCTCATAGCTGCTGTGAATAAAGGGCGACAGGATGATTCCCGGCAGCCCTTCAAGGGTTAATGGCAATATACCATAGGTAGTCAGATCAAGATGATAAATGTTTTCAACGATTTTTACCAACCAGAACAGCCCAACGATGACTATCGGTATCAAGAGACTATATTTGAAAATCTTCTTTTCCGTTTCCTTGTCAACAGGCTTGTGTTCCCGGGGGTAATAATCGAATAAAGGCATCTAAACCAGTGATTTAATCAATGCGGCAAAGTTGATGATATCCTCTTCCTGGGTATCAAACGAAGTCATCCAGCGTACTTCCGATCGATGTTCATCCCACATATAAAAGAAGTATTTTTCCTGAAGCAATGGTATAATTTCTTTGGGAACGATAGCGAACACCCCGTTGGCTTCCACATCCTGGGTGAGCTGTATAGCGGGAATCTTTCGCACTTCCAGTTCCAGCAACTGAGCCATCTTATTGGAATGGGTGGCATTTCGTTTCCAGAGATCATCGTTAAAATAGGCAAGGAACTGTACACTCACGAACCGCATTTTCGAGAAAAGCTGCATGCTTTGTTTACGGATATATTTGGCATTTCCGGCCAGTTCAGGATTGAAAAACAATACTGCCTCACCCAGCATCATCCCGTTTTTTGTTCCTCCGAACGAAAGAACATCGATTCCGGCATCAACAGTAAAGGCCCGGAAAGGAAGATCAAGTGCCACGGCAGCGTTGGCAATCCGCGCGCCATCCATATGTACGAAAAGACCATATTCATGCGCCAATGTGGTGATTGCCCTGATTTCTTCAACCGAATATACAGTACCCAGTTCGGTAACCTGAGAAATGGAGATGACTTTAGGCTGCGAATGATGCTCAAAATCAAACCCATGCAGATATTTGGCTATGCCCTCTGGCGAAATTTTCCCTTTTTTTGTTTCTACCGGAAGTAATTTACAGCCGGTTAATTTCTCTGGTGCTCCGCATTCGTCCGTCTGAATGTGTGCGGTATCGGCACAAATGATCGAATGAAAGGAATGGGTCAGCGTTGAAAGGCCCAATACATTGGCACCGGTTCCATTGAACACAAAATAAACATCCAGTTTCTCTCCGAACTCTTGTTTGAATCTATTCACCGCCATTTCAGTGAGTTGATCGCCACCGTACCCGACTGCATGTCCTTCATTGGCAACTGAAAGGGCCTTTAAAATCTCAGGATGAATTCCTGAATTATTATCGCTTGCAAAACCTCGTTTCATAAATGAATTTTAGTAAATTTAGTGTGGTGTTTGGTCACAGGTAAAAGATTAAAAATTGCTGGACAAATATCGGTTTTTACCTTGTTCTTTATACGGATTACGTTTGCTTGACCTATATTTATTTCAGACTATAAATGAACTGAAAAAAACAAATCAAACAAAATGGATAAATCATTAAAACTGAGCGAAAAACTATTTTGTCTGGCCGTCAATCCTAAGAAAGGCGGCATTTATCTAAATGCAACAGCGGCGATAACCATGACCTTAACCGGATCGGTGTTTGTCGAATTGAAGCAGAAAGGATTTGTTTTTATCAATAGGGGAATGGTGCATCTGGTTAATCCAATAATTCAATCCGATGAGATTCTTGAATTCTTTCTGAACCGTCTCAGGTTAAAGAACAAAGATCGCAGGATGAGGACCTGGATTGCTTATTTTCATGCCCGCGGACGGAAAATACAGAAATTATTTATCAGACACTTGGTGCAAAAGAACGTCCTGCGGATAGAAGAAAGACACATGCTGTTCTTTCCGTATAATAGGGTCTTCCTGAAGGATCCAATACTGGTTGACCGGATCCGGAAAGATGTTGAAAATGCGCTCTTAGGCTCCAGCATTTTATCGGACGATTTACTGATTCTGGCTATGATGGCTGCAAAAACGAATTTACTTCGGCGAATTTTCCCTGACAAAGTCAGGCGAAAGCTTGCCATACGCAATCTGAAGAACCTACCCGAAACAGAAATTTCAAAGGCGGTTCAGGAGGCTATTGTAATGATGCATGAATCTGTGTTTGCGGTTGTGACCTAGGAATGCGATATAAGAATTCAGGAAAAGGGAAACAGGAAAAAGTAAAAGCGTAAAGACATTATGGATACATATGGTACAGGTGTCTTGCTGGCAAATTTACTTTTACTTACTTTTGAAACGATCCATGAGAATTTCGTTCTCATGTTTAAGAATGAATATGAATATGGATTTCGGTGCATTGCATCTTTATCAGGGGAATCTGTGTAATCTGTTTTTATCCGTGTAACCTTAATTTCACTTATGGAAAAAATAAACCTGTTTTGGTTCCGCCGTGATTTGCGGACGGACGATAACCATGGTCTCTATGAAGCGCTGAATGCAGGCTTGCCGGTCTTCCCCCTGTTTATTTTTGATCCCGCAATCCTCGCTAAATTTCCCGATCCAAACGATGCAAGGCTGACCTTTATCCATCAATGCCTTTCAGAACTAGATCAGGAATTCAGACAATATAACAGCAGCCTACAGGTTTATTCTTCATCTCCCGAAGTGGTATTTGGCCGGCTGGCTGCGAAGTATTCCATTCAAAGTGTATTTACCAATACCGATTACGAACCGGCAGCCATCAGCCGTGATCAGAAGATTGAAAAGTTGTTGCAGTCGAAAGGAATTGAATTCCTGAGTTTTAAGGATCAGGTTATTTTTCATCACGATGAAGTGGTAAAAGCCGGTGGAAAGCCATACACGGTCTATACTCCTTACAGCCGGAAATGGAAGGAATTGCTTGCATCTGGCGATATTCCTTTTTATGACAGCAAAAAACTCCTTCATGGGCTGAAACATTTGTCATCCGATTATTTTCCTGAATTGCACGAGATAGGCTACAGGGTTCAAAATATTCGTTTCCCAGAACGGTCGTTCGACCGGACACTTATCGAGAACTATGCCAAAACCCGTGATTTCCCTGCTGAAAACGGCACCAGCCGGCTGGGTATTCACCTTCGTTTCGGTACCATTTCAATACGTAAACTTACCTTATTCGCACAACAGTATTCCGGAGTATTCCTCAACGAACTGATCTGGCGAAACTTTTATATGGATATCCTGTGGCACTTCCCCCATGCCGCCACAAAACCGTTTAAGCCAGCCTATGAGAATATTCCCTGGCGAAACAATGAGAATGAGTTCGAATGGTGGTGTGCCGGGAAAACCGGCTATCCACTGGTTGATGCCAGTATGCGCGAACTGAATCAAACCGGTTATATGCACAACCGGGTCCGTATGGTAGTGGCCAGTTTTCTCACCAAACACTTGCTAATCGACTGGCAATGGGGCGAAACTTATTTCGCTTCGAAACTGCTCGATTACGAATTGGCCTCCAATAATGGCGGATGGCAATGGGCATCAGGCTCAGGATGCGATGCTGCACCCTGGTTCCGCATTTTCAATCCTGACCTGCAAACCAAAAAGTTCGATCACGAATTCAGGTACATCCGTAAATGGGTTCCCGAATACAATACTGCTGCCTATCCCAAACCCATCGTCGATCATGCCTTTGCACGTTTAAGGGCTATCGAAACCTACAGGCAGGCGCTGAAATAAACAGCGTCCGGGATTATAATAAACATTACTTTCAGCCGATAATTATCTATCTAAGGTCCAGGTTACCACAAGACTATACCAGGTTAGGATATTATGTATACATTGAGAATACGTTAAGTGTAGAATAAGTGTACCTTATGTGTTCAGGAATAGATAATGTACACATAAGGTATACACAAGGTATACACAAGGTATACACAAGGTCCTGCTCGGATGTAGCTCCGAATACGCCCTATGCCTTCTGAAATGGAAGTTGCAAGGAGGCATTCTGGCTCGTTTAGCATGTGAACCGGAATCCCTGGGGATAACATTATAGTATAAAAAGATTATTCAAAATCCAGGATGAAATCTACAGTAAAATTTACTGATCAACAATTGAAAAGTTTTATTTGTTAGAATAGAATTAGGATGTTGTACAAATTTAATCCATTGAAAAAGATGAAAATACTAGGCTTTGCAGGTAGTAACAGTTCTGCTTCGATTAATAAAAAACTCGTAAAATATGTTTCTTCCTACTTTGTTGATCAGGAAGTAGAAATCCTTGATTTGAATGATTACGAAATGCCGATATACAGCATGGACTGGGAATGGGATAATGGTATTCCGGAGCTTGCATACAACTTTGCTCAAAAAATTGATAGCAGTGACCTGTTGATTGTATCGCTTGCCGAAAATAATGGCGCATATTCGGCAGCTTTTAAGAATATTTTCGATTGGATTTCCCGTATCCCTCAACGTAAAGTATTTGGAGAAAAACCCATGCTATTGATGGCAAGCTCACCCGGAATTAGAGGTGGTGCATCAGTTCTGGAAATTGCAAAAGACAAATTCCACGAAATGGCGCTGAACTATTAGACACGTTTTCATTTCCTGGCTTTTATGAAAACTTTGATGATGCAAAAGGAATAGTCAACGAAGGGTTGAAAGTGCAACTGGAAAGCAAAATAAAATTGGTAAAAGAACACTTCAAGTTTTAATGGTCTAGTAAAATATATAATTTGAAGCATAGGTTATAGAATTTGGCCCAGTTGTTATATAATTGAAGTGGTTTTATCGCTGAACTGTTATTAATTGTGAGGACGAACAATTAAACGCAACCAAATACCCAGGTTAATCATCTGTATGATATTTAATCCTATGAAAAGGATAAGGCTGTAGAATTAAATTTAATGTAGTTTTAACAATAAGCGTTGAGTATAAAATTGGAATAGGTAATCTTCCTGTATAAGAAGGAATTACAATTCAAATTAACATGAACTTTCAAATGAACTATAGATTTGTAGTAATAAGTTGCGTGATCATACTGAGTTTTCTTTGTTGTCACAAAGAAAGTGTAATTAATTATAAATCAACGGGAAAAATAATTGGGCCAGACGTTCGGATGTGTGCATGCTGCGGGGGCTGGTATATTCAAATTGACAGCCTGACTTATGAATTTGATATGCTACCAGGCAATTCAAACATTGATTTACAAAAAGATGCATTTCCTATTTTTGTAAAACTTGACTGGGAATTATCTGGCAAGGCAGCTTGTTCTGATAAACGGATTACGATACTGCAGATATCCAAAACAAATTGACAAGGATACAAATCTGAATAATAGATAGTCGTAATAAAACACGGAGCAAACCAGGCATTCGTATAAGTGTCATAAAATAAGGTATATATGATGAATATTGACAATTAGTTACGGGTCTATTTTCTTAATCTTTATAAAATCTTTATACTTTTACTAGTGAAATTGATAATTCCTTTATGCAATAATTCTTTATATTTGTGACTTCAAATATGAGTTGAAGAGAAAGTAGAAATTCAATGTATTGCAGTTTAATTGGAACAGGTACCTTTAAATTTATATTTAACTCTCCCCCGGTAATCTCTCAACGGATTTTTTGGCATAAACGATCAATACAATTATTACTTTCATAAATGATTTGATGCATGACTAATGACGCAGAGGGGAATAAGTTCAGTGGAAAATTAAAGAACATTTTCATTGGCAGGGCAAAGACACTACAAGATAAATCAATATTTCATAAACTCTCGCTGGTTGCTTTCTTCGCTTGGATAGGTCTCGGCGCCGACGGTATTTCCTCGTCGTGTTACGGGCCGGAAGAGGCATTCCGAAACCTGCAGGGGCATCAAATGCTGGCTATTTTCGTTGCCTTTGGCACAGTGTTTACAATTTTTATCATCAGTTCGAGTTACAGCCAGATTATCAAACTTTTTCCACATGGTGGAGGCGGATATCTTGTCGGAAGTAAGCTTTTGTCGCCCACAGTTGGTATGGTGTCGGGATGTGCCCTCATCATTGATTATGTGCTTACGATCACTATATCCATATCGAGTGGTTCGGATGCCCTGTTCAGTTTCTTCCCCGAATCGATGCAGGTTTATAAATTGGGAGTTGCAATTACCGGGGTTTGCCTGCTGATTCTGCTGAATCTGCGGGGAGTCAAGGAATCGGTTATGTCGCTTACGCCTATCTTTGTTATATTTATCGCGATGCATGTTTTTATAATCGTTTATGCGATAGCCTTACACGTCGGTAATTTCAATGTCGTTGTGGACGAAACTGCTACTCAATTCCACTCATCAGTAAGCCAGATAGGTATTTTGGGCACTTTATTCATTATCCTGAAAGCTTATAGCATGGGAGCCGGTACTTTTACCGGAATTGAAGCAGTCAGTAACGGAATGCCTATACTTCGTGAACCAAAGGTTGCTACTGCCAGAAAAACCATGATACTAATGGCAGTTTCATTGTCATTCCTGGTATTAGGATTAATGGTTGCCTATGCACTGTACAATGTTCAGATCAGTGATCATAAAACCTTAAATGCAGTTTTATTTGAAGCGGTTACAGCTGGGTGGGCTCCTTTATGGTCAAAGAGTTTTATACTGATAACACTTGTTTCGGAAGCTGCCTTGCTATTTGTTGCTGCACAAACCGGATTTATAGATGGTCCAAGGATTATGGCCAATATGGCCCTCGACCGCTGGTTCCCTAAAAAATATGCATCCCTCAGTGACCGTTTGGTTACTATGAATGGTGTTCTTTTGATGGGCATTTCAGCCATTGTACTCATGGCCATTTCGAAAGGTTCTGTGGCATTTTTGATTGTGCTTTATAGTATCAATGTATTTATTACCTTTTCGATATCTCAACTCGGCATGGTAAAGCATTGGTGGACGGAGCGGGCCAAGCTTGGTCATTGGAAAAGGAAAATGATGATCAATGGCATCGGTTTTATTCTGACATCCTTTATCCTTATTTCAGTAACCATTATCAAATTTGAGGAAGGCGGATGGATTACCCTTGTAATTACAGGCCTCTTCGTTCTTCTGGCTATTAATATTAAGCGGCATTATTATAAAATAACAGTACGTTTTAAGAGAGTTCGCCTGACAGCCATCTCAGAACTTCATGTGGCACTTGATAATTTACCGGCTCATATAAAACAACAGGATCCTGCAGCAATAAAATTCAATCCTGATGCGAAAACAGCTATTTTATTGGTTAAAGGCTTTGGTGGAACCGGGCTTCATGCTTTTTTGAAAATCAATGAAAGTTTCAAAGGAATTTATCAGAATTTCATTTTCATTAGGGTAGGTATCGTAACCTCGAAAGTTTACACAGGTTCTGACGAACTTGATCATTTCAAAAACTCGGTTAAAGAAGACGGGAAGAAATATGTTAATATTGCCAATCAATTTGGATTTTATGGGAAAAGTATTTGGACGATAGGTACTGACCCTGTGGATGAAGTATATAACATGGTAAAAAAACTCATGCCAATGTTTCCCAATTCAACATTTTTTGGCGGACAACTGGTGTTTTCCAAAAGGTTTTATCTGTCACAGTTACTTCATAACCATACCATCTTCTCCATACAGAAAAGGTTTTTTAAATTTGGAATACCCATTGTAATTTTCCCAATCAAGTTAGAGTAAGGTTTATTTTGAATATATTTTAATTCATTTATAGGGCATTCCAGGAAAGCCTATAACATTTGTCTTGAAATCTTTAATTCTTCGGTTAACGTAGAATTAAAGATTTTTTTTTGCTTTACATTGATTATGATTTTTCTGTTTCTATTTCCCTATTCCTATCTCTTTATGAAATCCTTATACCTGTTCTTCACATCTTTATAAAACCCTTATAGAATTCAACGCAAATTTGTATTGTTCAAAAATGATACGATATGAAAACGTAAGATTTTATTTTGGGGTTGTGCCTCCTTCAATATATGGCGGCTCAAAGACAATGGAAATGAACTGTCCGAGCTTGTTGGTTTTTGGATTTTTTGTAGCTCTTATCTTACTCACACTTTCGATACTTTTAAATATTAAACATAGAAAATTATAAATTATGAGAAACAATTATTATTTACACAGAATATTTTTTGGAATTATAACCTTTATTATAATTTCTTTTTCAGCGAGAGCACAAACAGTTGATTCAACCCCAGCTTCTTCAATAAAAGTTACTGCCGACCTGGTAAGCAGTTACGTATGGCGTGGTGTTTTATCAACTGCTACACCAACCCCAAATTTTCAGCCTACATTGGCTTTTGTGCATGGTGGATTGGAAATTGGGGCATGGGGATCGACAGATTTTACAGGCAGTTATAAAGAAGCTGATTTATATGCTTCTTACGCAAAAGGCCCTATAAAATTTACAGTAACCGATTATTACTGGCTAAATATAACGGCCATTGGACTTCATTATTTCAATTACAAGAATACGACAACCAATCATATTTTTGAGGGTTCGGTGGCTTATTCTGGGCCTCAATCCTTTCCTGTAAGTATAGCTGCCAATGTTATGTTGGCCGGTAATGATAAAAAGTATGATCCCAACATGAATGCTCAAGATCCAACAAAACAGGCTTATTCTACTTATATCGAGTTTGGGTATGCCTTAAAATATTTCAGTCCATTTGTGGGTATTACTCCTGCTGATGGTTACTACGGAGATGGTTACGGCGGAGTTACTGGCTTTGGCGTTGTGAATGTTGGCGCAACAAGTACAAAATTGCTGAAAATTACAGATAGTTATTCTTTGCCTTTAAAAACAACGTTGGGCTTTAACCCCCAGAAGGAAGATATCTATTTAGTATTTGGGATTACATTTTAAATAATATATTAACCCTCAGCACTTCATGTCTAAAACGAAGATTATTAAACTTAAAATACTTTTTTAAAGCAAAGAAATTATGAAAACAAAAATCACGAAATCGTTTATGTTTTTGGCAGTTGTTCCTGATACTTCAGGTGCTGTTGCCTCAAACGGTCCTTTAAGCTATCTCATTGGAGGTATAGTGGCCCTGCTTATCCTGGGTTATTTAGTCTATACCTTATTACGACCCGATAAATTTTGATAACCTTAAAAATCGAATAATATGAATGAAGCTATTCAAATAGTCATTTTTCTGGTAGCGTTGGTCCTTCTTGCACCAGTATTAGGGAAGTTTATGGCAAAGGTTTTCATGGGAGAGAACCATTTTCTTAAACCGGTTTTTGGCTGGCTTGAACGGTCAGTTTATCGGGTATCGGGAATCAAGAGTGAAGTTGAGATGAACTGGAAGACCTACTTGTTTGGCCTCCTACTTTTCAACTTTCTTGGCATGGTGTTTTTATTTCTGATACAGGTATTTCAGGCCTGGTTGCCACTGAATACTGAACACTTACCCAATGTGTCGTGGCATCTTGCATTTAATACTGCCGCCAGTTTCATCACCAATACAAACTGGCAATCCTACAGTGGAGAAAATACACTGAGCTACCTGGTTCAGATGCTGGGGCTTACTGTGCAGAATTTTGTAAGTGCAGCAACAGGTATTGCAGTTGTATTGGCCCTGATACGTGGATTGACAAGAAAAACTACGGACGAACTTGGTAATTTCTGGACAGATATGACCCGAACAGTGGTCTATGTGTTACTTCCGCTTTCGATCCTCTTTACGGTTATTTTAGTGGGGCAGGGCACCGTGCAGACCTTTTCGCATTACATCACTTCAACTTCTTTGCAGGGGGCTCACCAGGTAATACCGCTCGGACCTGCTGCTTCTCAAATTGCAATTAAGGATTTAGGTACTAATGGCGGAGGTTTCTTTAATGCCAACAGCGCGCATCCGTTCGAAAACCCTACACCATTCTCCAACTTTCTAATTATGCTTGCACTTGTTATCATATCTGCAGGGTTGGTATTTACATATGGCCATTACGCCAAGTCTAAACGACAGGCATGGGCCATTTTTATAACCATGTTTATCCTGTTTGCAGGTGGGCTTGCATTATCCCTTTGGGCTGAATACAGTCATAATAACGTGTTGAACATTGCCGGTAATATGGAAGGAAAGGAAACGCGTTTCGGTGTAATGAATAGTATTCTGTATTCTGTTACCACAACCGTTACTTCGAATGGTTCGGTAAACTGTATGCATGATAGTTTGTCTCCATTATCCGGCCTGGTAGCCATGTTCAACCTGATGCTCGGGGAAATTATTTTTGGAGGCGTAGGTTCTGGGTTATACGGGATGATCATCTTCGTCTTTATTACTGTATTTATTGCTGGCCTTATGGTTGGGAGGACTCCCGAGTTTCTGGGTAAAAAAGTAGAGGCCTATGAAATGAAAATGGCCATTCTTGCCGTGTTGGCGCCCAGTATAGTCATCAAATTGTTTTCGGCAATCGCCTGTACCATTCCGGCAGGTCTGGCAGGTCTCAACAATGCAGGTCCACATGGACTTTCGGAAATCCTTTATGCATTCAGCTCGGCGGCAGGAAACAATGGCAGCGCTTTTGCAGGGCTCAATACAAATACTGTTTTTTATAACTTGATGATGGGATTTGGAATGCTCATAGGCCGTTTTGGTGTTATTATCCCGGTAATGGCCATTGCAGGAAACATGGCGAGAAAAAAAATTACACCGGAATCGGCAGGCACTTTTAAGACGGATAATTGGTTGTTTGTATTGCTCCTGATCGGTATAATACTCATCATCGGTGGTTTAACATTCTTTCCGCCTTTGGCATTGGGTCCTATTGTTGAGCATTTCCTTATGAATCTGGGGGTTACCTATTAATTATTTATCAAGATAAACGCTATGGAAAAACGAGATATAAATCAATTATTTACCAAAGAAATTGCGTTACAGGCAGTAAAAGATTCTTTTATTAAACTTAACCCTTCGGTATTGGTAAAGAACCCGGTAATCTTCATTGTGGGGATTGGTGCAGTCATGACTACGATTGTTGTATTAACAGATATTTTTACGGGTCATTTTTCAAACTTTAACTTCCAGATTACATTATGGCTCTGGTTTACGGTGCTATTTGCCAATTTTGCCGAAGCAATTGCTGAAGGAAGGGGAAAAGCACAGGCAGATAGTTTGCGTAAAAGCCGCACCCAAACCAAAGCCAGGAAGCTGATCAACAACAAGGAAGAAATGGTATTGGCCAATGATCTAAGAAAAGGAGATGTCGTAATTTGTGCTGCAGGGGATGTGATTCCTGCCGACGGGGATGTCATCGAAGGAATTGCCAGTGTCGACGAATCAGCTATTACCGGTGAATCAGCACCGGTGATCCGTGAGAGCGGTGGTGACCGGTGTGCTGTAACCGGAGGTACAAAGGTAATCAGCGATGAGATCAAGATTATGATAACGTCAGAACCCGGCAATACATTCCTGGATCGGATGATCGCGTTGGTTGAAGGAGCTAAACGTCAGAAAACACCGAACGAAATAGCCCTGATTATTCTTCTGTCAGGTCTAACCATCATATTTCTGTTGGTCGTTGTATGTATGCCCGCTTATTTCAGTTACAGCTTAACGGCTTCGGGTTTGTCTCAGAATCAAAACCTTACCTTGCCTGTATTGATATCATTACTTGTCTGTCTTATTCCTACAACCATAGGAGGATTACTTAGTGCCATAGGCATTAGCGGAATGGACCGTTTGTTGCGTAAAAATGTCATTGCCACCAGCGGTAAAGCCATAGAAGCAGCCGGAGATACTGATGTTTTATTACTTGATAAAACCGGGACAATCACTTTAGGCAATCGGATGGCAACTAATTTTTTACCGGCTGATGGAGTAACTGTTTTGGAACTTGCTGATGCAGCCCAGCTTTCATCCTTATCAGACGAAACACCAGAGGGGCGATCTATTGTTATCCTTGCGAAAGAAAAATTCAATATTCGTGCACGTGAAGTTCATGAATTGCATGCATCGTTTATCCCGTTTTCTGCGCAGACCAGGATGAGCGGAGTAGATATTAAAGGGCCTGATGGTAAGCTCCTTCAAATACGTAAAGGTTCATCAGAAGCTATCCGTACCTTCGTACAAAGCAATAACGGGTTCTACCCCAAAAAGATCGAGAATATTGTTTCTGAATTGGCCCGGCAAGGGGCTACGCCATTAGTAGTGGCTGAAAACAACGAAGTTTTGGGAGTAATTCATCTTAAAGACATAGTAAAAGGTGGGATTAAACAACGTTTTGCAGAACTTCGTAAAATGGGTATTAAAACCGTAATGATAACAGGTGACAACGCTTTAACCGCAGCAGCAATTGCTGCAGAAGCAGGAGTCGACGATTTCATGGCTGAAGCTACTCCTGAGGATAAACTCCGCCGTATTCGCGAAGAACAGGCAAATGGTCATCTTGTGGGAATGATTGGTGATGGAACCAATGATGCACCGGCACTGGCTCAGGCAGATGTTGGCTTAGCCATGAATACCGGTACGCAGGCTGCACGTGAAGCAGGGAATATGGTTGATCTGGATAGTAACCCGACCAAACTTATCGAGGTGGTTGAAACCGGAAAGCAGTTACTGATGACCAGGGGAGCGCTGACAACTTTCAGTATAGCAAATGATGTTGCGAAGTACTTTGCCATTATTCCGGCAATAGCCTCTATGTTATATGTAACCACTTCAGGGATTGCACCACTGAGTGTCCTGAATATCATGAACCTTGCCACCCCTGAAAGTGCTATATTAAGCGCAGTCATATTCAATGCCCTCATTATTATTGCTCTCATTCCTCTTGCCCTGAAAGGCGTGAAATACAGACCTATCTCCGCCAACAGAGTACTTGCTTTGAATATTCTGATTTATGGGATTGGTGGTATTATCATTCCATTTTTTGGCATCAAATTAATTGATATGATTCTTGGGTTCGCCCATTTGATTTAATAAGACGATAAATCAATGAATTTTAAACACATATTATGAAAACACAAATATTAATTGCATTAAAGTTTTTACTGGCAATGACTATTCTGACCGGTATAGTCTATCCTCTACTTATGACAGGAGTTGCACAAATTGCATTTCCATCGCAGGCAAATGGAAGCATGATTCTGAAAGATGGGAAGGTTATAGGCTCTGAATTAATCGGACAGAAATTCGACAGTATTATCTATTTTTGGTCACGGCCTTCCGCTATCGGTTACAATCCAATACCTTCAGGAGCTTCAAATTTCGGACCAACCAGTAAAGCTTTAAAAAAACAGGTTGATGACCTACGTAAAGCATTTGCAACCAGCAATTCAATTGCAGATAACGGGTCAATTCCGCTTGAGATGATCTTTGCCTCAGCAAGCGGGCTGGATCCGCACATTTCTCCAAAAGCAGCTTTATTGCAGGTAGATCGAATTGTAAAATCAAGGCAATTTGAAACGGAGAAAAAACAACAAATACTGAATATAATTACTAAATTATCAGAAGGTCCACAGTATTCTTTCTTTGGAGATGATCGTATCAATGTTTTGGACCTGAACCTCGAACTTGACAAATTATATAAAAAATGACAGTCATATAAAAAATGACAGTCATATAAAAAAATAAATGTTACATGTTATTTCGAAGTTATTCAATTCGTTTTTGATTGAATATATCTCATTTATTTCCATCAATAACAATGGTGGAAATATTTGTTTAATTCATACGTTATGAGGGCTATTTTTGATAAAGAGTGCATATTATTCTTAAATTTGACCATACTCTTTAATAAGAATTATCAAACCAATACTAAAATTTTAAAAGCCAATTTAATATCTGCATAAAATGAAACTTTCAATTAGAACAAAATTTACCCTGGGAATGATCTTTATATTTATCATCATTCTGGTTTTACTGGGATTTTCTGCATTTTACCTGAACAAGTTATCCAATAAAACGAGTGCAATCCTTAAAGAAAATTACTTGTCCGTCGTTTATGCCCGTGAGATGTCGGAAGGTTTAATGAATATCAATCAGGAAATGATTAATTCATTTCTTACCGGCAAAGTTCCCGATAGCCTGTATATACAGAAAGAACTTGCTGTAATTGACCAATCCATTCTATTGGAGAAAAATAACCTGACAGAACCTGGTGAAGATAAACTAGCCGCAGGGATTGAAACCGGAATTAAGGAATATCGAGAATCATACCTGCAAGTGATGAAGCCACATGTGCAAGCTGATATTGTTCTGCTTCAGCAGAACAAATTCAACGTACTTCAACAGCAGTTGTTGGCCTTATCAAAAATGAACGGGAAGGCGATTGAAGTAAAAACAGATGATGCGAAGCTTTCGTCAAAAGATGCATTAACAGGAATGACTATTCTTGGCAGTTTTAGCTTTTTAATCGCATTGAGTTTTATATATAGCTTTGCTTCATATTTTAACGAAAGGTTTTTCCAGTTATACAATGGAATCAAGGAAATAGTAGCCAGTAATTACGGACAACGACTATATTTCGATGGGATTGATGAATTTTATGAAATTTCTTTGTTGTTTAATCAAATGGCTGAAAAACTGAGCGTAAGCCAAAGTGGGGAGGATAAGCCAGAAGAATATTTCAAAGACTTCGAAGATTACAGCAAATATAACGAAGTTGATGAATTGAAAGACGTATTATCCCGTATAAAAAGCATCGAAAGACAAGCAGAAGAAGTAATTTCGAGGATAGAAAATAAGAAGTAGTTTATGGACTTAACAGACGATCGCCCAAATCCAGATGATTTACTGGCTTCGATGAAAGAAGAGGAAGCAAAAAGTAAACGCGGCAAACTGAAAATATTTTTCGGAATGTGTGCCGGCGTAGGGAAAACTTACACTATGCTGCAGACTGCTCAAATCGAAAAAGTGAAAGGTGCTGAGATTATTATCGGTTTTGTGGAAACACACAACCGGAAAGAAACGGCTCAGCTTGTTGAAGGTTTTGAATTGATTCCCCGCAAGAAGTACCGATACAAATCCACCCAGGTAGAGGAAATGGATTTGGATGCAATTATTGCACGAAATCCGCAATATGTTTTGGTCGACGAACTGGCACATACTAATGCGCCAGGTAGCCGGCATTTGAAGCGTTATCAGGACGTGCAGGAGATTCTGGATAATGGGATTAACGTATATACCACAGTTAATGTACAGCATCTTGAAAGCCGGTCAGAAATTGTTGCACAGATTACGGGTATCATTGTGAGGGAAACACTTCCTGATGATGTATTTGAACGTGCTGATGAAGTTGAATTGGTCGATCTCACTCCCGATGAATTACTTCAAAGGCTTTCTGAAGGTAAAGTTTATACTCCGGAACGATCAAAAGAAGCCATTCAGAATTTCTTCAGGAAAGGAAATATTACCGCCTTGCGTGAAATGGCTTTGCGAAATGTAGCTGATCGTGTAGACAAGCAATTGCACGATTACATGCAACTCAAACGGATAAAAGGTCCCTGGAAATCCGGGGTGCATTTATTGGTTGCTGTAAGCTATACGCGCCAATCGACAAAATTACTTCGCTGGGCAAAAAACCTTTCGGATATGATGGGTGGTACTTTACAAGCGATATACATTGAGACCTCACATGAACTCACTGATAAAGAACGGGAAACACTTGATAAAACAATCAGCCTGGCCAAGCAACTGGGCATTAAATTCAGGATTGTTACTAATTCGGACATTGTAAAAGCCATAGTTGGCTTTGCACAAAAGGAAAACATAACTCATATCATTATTGGTAAGCCGAGGGACCGGAACCGTTTAACCTTATTCCGGCTTGGCAATTTTGTGAATCGCTTAATCCGATACAGTGGCAACATTGATGTTTATATCCTTGGTTCCGATACTCAGGTTGATGACAAATATAAGCGAAAGGCCTCATTGCCCTCCTTTACTTCCAGTATTAACCAATACCTGATTGCCACCCTGATTGTGTTAGGGACAGCATTATTGTTTTTCTTACTCAAAGCTTTTGTTGGTTACCAGGTTGTTTCATTTGCCTTATTGTTTGTAGTCTCCCTGCTTGCTTTTTTCTATGGTACCGGACCTATATTGCTCGCTGCAACCCTTAGCTCATTGATCTGGGACTTTTTTTTCATCCCACCTCCTTACAC
>TBL_comb47_HYPODRAFT_10000630_pt1 | contig 46588 bp, 27 predicted proteins | sample TroBogypolimnion_40_FD_10682 | JGI IMG/M metagenome (IMG submission 10682)
CGGTAGCATAGTTGATTGTGAAATTATTTTGCACGGTACCTGTCAGGGTGACGGTAAATGTTGCTGAACCGTCGGCCTCATTGACACTCATGTCATTGACGGCCAGCGAAGCAGTATCGTCATCGGTAATGGTGCCTGTTGCCTGGGCTGAAGCACCTCCGCCATTGAATGTGATGTTTTGGCCCAAAGCATCAACTTTGTTGCCAATTGTACCGAACAGTGTTTCTGTAGGTTCTGTTATGTTGTCATTTGTGATGTTGACCGTGACTGTTTGCGTCAATGGATTGCCTCCACCAAAATTTAAGGTGGTTGTCGGCACAGTTGTATAGTCTGAGCCGGCCAATGCTGTGTTGTCTGAAGTACCAAAGTCAATGGTAAATGGTGTTTGAACTGCCTTGTCCACCGAAATGGTAAATGAAGCTGTTCCTGCAGATTCGCTTGCCGTAAATCCGGCTACGGAGAGGAGTGCCGCATCATCGTTGGTAATGGTCCCGATGCCGGTATCCTTTGCAAAAGTGACCAGGCCTGCTCCAGCTGAAACCGGAACTATGTTGCTGAGAATTACCGAGAAATTCTCATCCAATTCAACTTTTTGATCGCCGTTGATGGTAATTCCCACTGTTTGCGTTTCACCGGCATTGCCCAGGAAGGTTAGGGTTCCAGTTTTTGAGACATAATCACCATCCGCAGTTGTGGCTGTACCATCAAAAGTTGCATAATGAACAGTGAGGCCATCTTCGACAGCTGCACTCAGCGTAACTGTAAAGTTGAGTGTTTTTGTGCCGCTGTTTCCTTCTGAGATGGAAACATCATTGATGGACAAATTTGCACTGTCATCATTGGTGATGGTACCTGTACCTGTTTTTCCTGCCGGATTAATGGACACTGCTTTTCCACCTGCACTCACCGAGTTCAGAACCACACTGAAATTTTCATCTCTTTCAACCGTCTTATCCTGATTGACCAGGATCGTCAAGGTCTGGGTTTCCCCGGAAGGCAAATTTCCGGCGAAATTGATGCTGCCTCCAGCACCTGTGAAATCACTCGGGGATTTGGCCAACCCGGGATTTGTATAGTAGCTGACGCTGTAAGGGCCGACGACCTGTGCTCCGGAGCTCGTAACGGTAAATGTAAACGGTGTAGTACTTCCGGTAGTGCTGCCTTCGGGTAGCGTTATGCTGTTGATTGAAAGTTGAGCGGTATCATTGTCCGCATTGGTAACGGATACATCAGCCGGATTAATGGAAACATAGTTCGGATCTGTGGTGGTTGCATCGACAGTATTCACAACGGAATAGGTGATATTTCCGTCAACTACGGGATCATCGACTCCGGTAACTGTTACCGTTTGGGCAATATTCCAGTCGGCGGCAGTAAAATGCAACTGGGTTTTGTTTACGATACCCTCCGTTAAATCATTGCTGACAACATTTACATACACATCGTAATCCACCAAATCAGTAGCGGGCTTGCTGGTGAGAACCACATTGAAAGTTGCCGTGGTTCCGGATTCGGAGGTATTCAGTGTCAGTGGAGCCACGGTGACTCCTGCCGTGTCATTGTCGTTGTTGATGACGGCGACGCTTGTGGCAAATTTTGTGTCATACTTCGGATCGGCAGAACTGCCATTGCTGATATTGATTTGGTATGCAACGTTTCCATCCACAACCAGATCATCCTCTCCTTTTACCGTGATGGTTTGATTCGTATTCCAGTTAGCGGCAGTAAAGGTGACGCTCTTGCCAGCCGGAATGGTTACATCACCTTCTGTCAGATCATTGCTGGTCAAGGTATAGGTGACATCGGCCGTTGGCTGGGAACTCAATTTCATTGTAAACGTGGCAGTTCCACCGGCTTCAGTGGTGTGCCCGCTGATTGCTGACACAACCAATCCGGGAACATCATTGTCTATGTTTGTCGCTGCAACGTCGGCCGGATCTGAATTGTAATATCCGGAAAGCAATCCAGTCAGGGAGGTATTGGTGGTCAAAAAGATGGTGTACGGAATGTTTCCGTCTGCAACAAAATCATCGACCCCTTTGACAGTGACTGTTTGTGGAATCGACCAATTGGCTGGGGTAAAGGTAAGACGGCTTCCGGAGGTAATGGTTCCTTCCGCCAAATTACTGCTGACGGCATCAAACACAACAGTCCCCGTAGGTGCAATAGGAAGAACAACCGTGAATGTAGCAGCGGCATGCGCCTGATCCTCGTAGGTAGTTATTGGTCCACCGGTTACGGTAACAGCATTATTGGCCAGGGCATTGATGGTGACTGTAAAACTGCAGGTGTTGTTGTTTCCGGCAGCGTCATAGGCCTTGTAAGTAACGGTAGTGGTTCCCAGATTGAAGGTTCCGCTGTTCAGGTAATTGATACCCGATCCCTGTGCCGCGGATGTAGTCGCACCCGAGAGGGCGTAAGTCAATTTGGTTACTGCGCAGTTGTCAGCAGTTGTTGGATTGGGTATTCCGCTAACATTGGCTGTCAAATCACCTGCAACTGCAACATTCTGGGTAATATTGGAAGGGCAGGAAATGGTAGGAGCCTGAATATCTGTCACACTTACGACGAAGTTGGTAACCGTTGTGTTGGAATGATCATCAGTAGCACTCCAACTTACATTCGTAACTCCCTGGTTGAAAACTACACCATTGAGGGTGTTTCCTGTACCCGTGGTAGCCCCAGTGAGGGTATATGTCTTGGAAGTGACTGTTCCGCAGTTGTCTGTTGGATCCAACCCCGATCCGGAATAGGTGTAGGTGCAAAGTCCCAAATCCGTATTTACGTTTCGGTTGCTGAGGTCATCCAGGGTCGGTCCTTGCGTATCCGTGACTGTCAGGGTTGAAGAACAAACATTGAAATTTCCGCTTGCGTCAACCACTTTCAGATAGATGACAGGAGTTCCGATTTCCGCACAGGCATAAGTTAGGCTCGCTGAAAAAGTGGTGTTGTCCTTTGAAATGAAATATGAGGCGATTGCACAGTTATCCGTGGAACCATTGTTGATATCGGAAGCATTCACCACAATTTGCCCGTTGCGTTGCAGCACGGCCGAAAAAGGTTTACAAATGGCTACAGGATTTTCATTGTCTGTTACGGTGACCGTAAAGAGACATGTTTGGCTGTTGTTGGACGCATCTTTGGCTGTCCAGGTTACCGTTGTGACCCCTTTGTTGAATATTTTTCCTGCCAGTGAGCTTCCGGTTCCGGAGGTTGCACCCGTCAGGTTATAAGTTAATGAAGAGACTCCGCAATTGTCGGTGGCAGTGGAATTCAGACCGGAGCCACTGTTGGTATAGGTACAGCTACCCAAATCTGTGTCGACGGAGAGATTGGATGGGCAAAAAATAAATGATGGAGCCGAGGTGTCCTGAATTGTGACAGTAGAATTGCACGTTGAAATATTGCCATGATTGTCCGTGACCGTCAGGGTTACCGTATTTGCGCCCAGATTGGTGCAGTTGAAGGTGGTTTTGCTGGCTGCGAGACTGGCAATGCCGCAAGCGTCGCTGGAACCATTGTTAATCGAAGCAGCCGTGATAGAGGCATTTCCGGAACCATCCAATGGCAGGGTAATGTTTTTACAAAGTGCGGTTGGGGCTACATTGTCCTGCACCGTAACGGTGGTTGAACAGTTGTCCGTATTGCCGGCTTCATCAGTAACCGTCAGGGTGACGTTGACGGGTGTTCCGATGTTGCTGCAGTTGAAAGTATTGGGTGATACTGTTCTGGTAACAATTGAACAATTGTCGGTTGATCCTGCAGAAAGCGTATTGATGTCACCTGCATTCAGGGTATAAGTGCCAGAACTGTTTAATTGAACCGTAATCGGCGTACAAGAGGCAAAAGGGGCGATCAAATCCTGAACGGTGACATTTGCCGAACAGGTGGCAGAGTTTCCGGAAGGGTCGGTCCCCGTGAGGGTAACACTGTTGACCCCATAATTGACACAGGTAAAGGAGGAGGGGCTGACAGACAGAACGAGGCTTCCACAGTTATCCGTAGAGCCTTGGTCAACCTGTGCTGCAGTGATACTTGCATGACCGGTTGCATCCAATTGAACGGTCACGGCGCGGCAGTGCATGGTTGGTGCCTGGTGGTCACCGACAGTTACCGTGAAGGAACAGCTGGCGCTGTTTCCCGAAGCATCTGTAGCGCTCCAGGTAACGGTGGTCGTTCCCTTGTTGAAGGTTACACCGTTCAGTGAGGTTCCGCTTCCTGTTGTCACTCCTGATAGGGTATAGGTCAGCGAAGCTACCGTGGTACACTGATCCGTAGCAGAAGCATTCCAGCTGTTGGAAGATTGCGTATAGGTGCACTGATTGTTGTCGGTATTAACTGCCTGATCCCCGGTCACAGGGCAGGTGACAACGGGTGGGACATGATCCTCGACTGTGACTGTCGCGTTGCAGGTGGCCATATTTCCATTGACATCGGTGACAGTCAGGGTCACCGTATTGTCCCCCTTGTTGGTACAATCGAAACTGGTTTTATTCAGGGTTCTGGTTGCTATTCCACAGGCATCAGTCGATCCATTATCGATTTGCGCAGGAGTTATGTTGACATGACCTGTTGCATCCAGCTGTACCGTAATATTCCGGCAGATAGCAGTTGGTGCGGTTACGTCTGCAATGGTTACAATGGAGGTACATTGACTGGTGTTCCCGCCCGGATCTGTAGCAGTGAGGGTTACGTTGTTGGTCCCAACATTTGTGCAATCGAATGAGCTCTTCGAAACTGTGAAATGAAGACTGCAATTGTCGGAAGAACCAAAATCAAGACTGCTGGCTATAAGGGTAGCATGACCCGTCGCATCCAGGTTGACAGTGATGTTTTTGCAGACGGCATCCGGTGGAATGTTGTCTACCACCGTCGCTGATGTGCTGCAAACAGCACTGTTCAAATGGTTATCCGTGACTTTCAGGTAAACGGTATTCGATCCTGTTTCCGTACATTGATAATTCAGTGACGAAGAGAAGGTCAAATTGTCTTTCGATATTTCGTAATTGCTGATCCCGCACGCATCTGTTGATCCATTGTCTACGCTGGTAGCGGAAAGTGATACGTTGCCCAGGACATCCAGGTAGAGGGTCACAGGCTGGCAAACAGTGGTGGGGGGAGTTGCATCCTGCACCGTAACAGTCGTACTGCAGGTGGCAATATTGTCGTTGTTATCGGTAACGGTCAGGACGACGGTATTGTCTCCGATATTGCTGCAATCGAACAGATTTGGCGAAACTGTCATCGAGGCAATTCCACTCGGATCTGCCGATCCCAAACCAATGGCTGCAATATCAGCCGTCGAAAGAGTATGTGAGCCCGAAATATCCAGGTTCACGGTCAAAGGACTGCAAACAACGATTGGAGGTGTGACGTCTGACACAGTTACCTGGAAACTTCCTGTTTTGGTCAGGCCATGGACATCTGTGGCCGTCCAGTCGACGGTATGAGTCCCTACAGAAAAGTGGACACCGGTAATGCTCGTGGTCAGGTCCGTACCAACGGAAGTTCCGGCATCTATCTGATAGGCGATTTTCTCTACTGCACAGTTGTCTGAAACAGTTGGATTCCAGCCATCCGCAGCTGTGACCGTATAATCAGCCTTTCCGGCATCCGTGTTTCTGGATTGATTGATGACGGTTTGAATCTGAGGTGGTTCGACATCTGTAATCGTGAAGACGGTCTGACAGGTGGTACTCACATTCGCGCTGGTATCGTAAAGTCTCCAGGTGACGGTGGTCGTCGGGTGAAGTGCCGTACCAACTGGGATCAATACACCGCTTAAACTGGTTGTCAGATCTGTACCTATTTCGGTTCCTGAATCAATTTGATACGTCAGCCTCGCTAACCCGTTGTTGTCAGACAAACCAAACGGGTCATATTCCGAACCGGGAATCGCGTAGGAACATTGACCGGGATCGGCATTTTGGGCTGCTGTTGCATCGGGGCAGTTGCCAATGACAGGAGATTGATTGTCAGTTACTATCACCTGAATGTTGCAGGAGGCTGCATTGAAACTGGCATCCGTTGCTGTCCAGGTGATTGTAGTCGTCCCTACCGGGAAACTGGCACCTGCCAGTGTTGTGGTGTTGTTGTAATTATTTGTAAGGGTAACATTACAATTGTCGTGGTAAGAGGTAGGGTCAAATTCAGTTCCAACCGCCTTGTAGGTGGATGAGTTGGTATCCGTGTGCCGGTTAAATGGTGAACCAACCGGACAGCTAATGGTGGGGCTTTCATGGTCCGTGACCGTAACATCGAAGTGATAAGCCAGATTGTTTCCTTCTGTGTCAACGACCAGGTAGGTAACGGTGGTAGCTCCCAATGGGAAAGTCGCGCCAGGTATTGCCCACGAGGGTGAAACGGAAATGACCAGACCGCCTGCAGCCGTTACGTTGTCCACAAAAGTTGGTGCCGTATAATTGACAACGGCATCGCAACTTAAGACAGCAAAGGCACTCGTTCCTGCCTCCTGCGTATGCATCCTGGGCTTCTCGTCATCGAGAACGGTGATGGTGAAGGATTGTTCGCTGTGGTTTCCCTTGTCGTCCTCTGCATACCAGGTGATGGTATTTACACCGAGATGAAGAACCAATCCTGCGAAGGTGGTTCTCGCGAGGTTGTTTCCTTTTTTCAGGACAATTCCGCAATTGTCGAAAGTCTGCACATAATCAAACTCTGTGCCCTGAACAGTATAGGTGTTTACATTTGAGTCGGTATTTCTGAAGGCATTACCAGGCACGATGATCTGCGGTCCTTCGTGATCTTCGATGGTCACGTCAAAACTGCTCGATGTGTGGTTCCCTTTGACATCAGTTGCGGTCCAGGTAATGGTGGTTTTTCCGGTTACACCAATGCCTGCGCCGCGTGGAATCGTTGTACCCGAAAGGGTTGTATTCCCGGTTACGGGAAGTCCGGTGGCAGCACTGGTGAAACTCCAGGAAAGCGCGGGGCTGCCGCAGTTGTCGCTGTAGGAGACCGGATCAAATTCATTTCCAAGTACTTTGTAGGAACAAAGACCTGCATTGGCATTTCTGGTCTGGTTTACTACACAGGTTAGGACAGGTGGGGTATCTGTCACGACTACATCGAAACTGCAGGTTGTTTGGTTGTCCTTGTTGTCAATAGCGGTATACGTGACGGTGGTCGTTCCAACATTGAACAGGCTGCCTGGAGAATGGTCTGAAGTAAAGCTTTTGACACCGCTGCAAGCATCCGTGGCAATGAGCGGCGGCCAGGAAACAACCGCCTGACAACTACTTCCGGAGGCAACTCCGGTTGGTGTCACCCCACATCCTGTGATAACGGGACCTTCGTTGTCGTTGACGGTCACCTTTTGGCTGTATACGGTTTTGTTTCCACTTGCATCTGAAATCTGCCACTTTACAATGGTGGAGCCCAGATTAAAGGTGGCAGGTGCATTGCTCGTAATGGTCAAACTGCCTGCTGCGGTGCAGTTGTCTGTGGCCGTTGGCGCTGTAAGCGTCATGGTTTTGGTGCAGGTTCCCGGATCAATGTTGACGACTACATCCGCAAAGGGTAGCGTGAGAACCGGAGCAGTTGTGTCAAGGATGGTGACGAGGTAGCTGCAGATGGTGGTATATTCAACACCGTTGATCGATTGTTTGGCCGTCCAGGTAACGGTCGTTGTGCCAAGATTAAATGATATTCCATTGAGTGAAGTGCCAGTACCTGAAGTCGCTCCGGAAAGAGAATAGGTGAGGGTTCGGCCTGGAACCACGGAAATGGATATGAATTTGGCATCCAGAGCCGTTCCTGAAACGGCATAGGTACAGTTGTTCGATGCCGTCGACTGTGTTGTGTTGGCCGGACAGGAAATTATCGGATGAAAGGATTCAACCACAGTGACATGTACATCACAGGTGGTCACATTGTTGCTGGCATCTCTGGCTGTCCAGGTAATGGTGTGGTCTCCAAGCGACAGCGTTGCTCCATTCAGGTTGCCACCGGAATTGAGGCTGTTGGTGAAGGAGGAAAGCGTGCAATTTTCGGAAACTGCAGGTTTAAATTCATCCCCGACGACGGTATAATGTCCCGCATTGGGATTGTCAAATTCGCGTAAATAGGCAGTGGCCGGACAGGAAATTACAGGTGGTATGTTGTCTGATACGGTTACCGTCTGGGTGTGGTTGCTGTGATTTCCCTGTGCATCCACAATGGTCCAGACGACATAGTTGGTGCCAACGTCGAAGGTGTTTCCTGACGGACTTCTGCTTGTCTGAAGGGCGGCAGGTGCATCGCAGTTGTCTGTTGCAGTGGGTTCAACAAAGGTCACTGAGGCAGAACAACTTCCAGCGCCTACATTCTGGGCGATATCGGCGGGCCAGCTAACTGCAGGTAACTGATTGTCCTTTACTGTCACTGTATAGCTGCAACAGGTATTTGTGTCTGCACCCAGCGTTGCGGTCCAGACAATCGTAGTAACTCCTTTCGGAAGGGCAGCTCCGGCCAGTGTGGCCAATCCATTGAAACTGTTGGATAGTGTGGCCCCTGGAGTCGTCGAAACAACATCCAGTTCTCCGCCCAGGACGGTATAGGTACATACTCCTGCATCCGTATCTCTCGATTCGTTTGCCCTGCATGTAACAGATGGTGGATCTGCTGCATTGATGGTGATCGATGTAGTACAGGTCGTTGAATTGTGCAAAGGAGAGGTATCCGTAACTGTCCAGACAATGGCAGTGGTTCCGGTTGGAATTTTGGCCCCAACCAGGTTGTAGGAGTTGGGTGCATAGGGAAGAACTAGTGGATCTGTGGTCTGGATATTGTGAGAAATGGAAGGAATACCCGAACAATCCCCGTAACTGTAAGGATCAAATTCGTGACCGTTGACAGTATAGTATACCTGGCCATAATCTTCTTGCCGGCAGACCGATCCCAGGCAACTAATGTCTGGCGCGCCATTGTCAAGAACGGTGACGGACTGGGTTGCCGAATTGATGTTGCCGTGCGTATCTTCTGCATACCAGGTTACAATGTGTGTCCCTATTCCGAGTGTGCCGGCATTGTTCCATACCCTGTTTATGCCGCAATTGTCACTCGTAACCGGAGACCCTATGGATCCGTTACTGATGGAACAATTCGCATATTGATTTACATCCGCTGGTGCCGCAATGAATGGTTTTTCGTTGTCTGTGACAAAAACGTAATAACTGCAATGGTTCGTATAAACGGTTCCGTTGATGGTCTTGGTCGCCGTCCAGGTTACCAGGGTATTTCCTACCGGGAAAGTTGAACCGGCAAGCGTCGAAGAGTTGCTAAAGTCATTCGTGAGCACCGATCCTGCCGAGGTTGGATTAAATTCTGTTCCCACCACTGTATAACCGCATATACCGGTGGTATTGTTTCTGGACTGATCTCCCACGCAGTTAACGGTAGGATAAAGATCTGCCATTACATCCAGATCCACCTGACAGGTTGCCGAATGGCCCGAAGCATCCAAAGCTGTCCAGACAAAGTGATAGGTGCCCGCCGTCAGATGCGCTCCGTTCAGACTGGAAAGGCCATTGTAATCATTCGTGTAGGAGGCAAGCGTACAGTTGTCCGTTGCGACTGGTTTAAATTCGTCGGTTCCGACGGTATAATAGGTCTGTCCATAGTCGATTCCCCGCGTATAGGAACTACCAGGGCAAGATATGACTGGACTGGTGGCATCTGCAACAGTGATTACCATCGTCTTTTTCCGCTCGTTGCCGTAGTTGTCCCTGACACTCCACTCGACGCTGGTCGATCCGACAGGAAATTGTTCCGAAGCGAGTGAAAGGGTATTGTTGTAGTTATTCAGAATTGTGTAATTGGCAGCAGTACAGTTGTCACTGATGGCGAATGGATCGAATTCAGCCCCGTTTACAGTATAATAACAACTGCTGGAAGAGGCATTCTTGCTCACGGCAGGTACAACAGAAAAATCTGGTGGTGTGCTGTCCAGAACTGTTACCTGAAACTGCATCGTAGTGATGTTCCCGGAGGTGTCCGTGGCTTTCCATACGACGACGGTAATTCCTACCGGGAAATGAAATCCGGCAAGCGTAGCACTGTTGTTTTGATTGTTGACGAGGGTGACACCACTGCAGTTGTCTGTAACGGATACCGGATCAAATTCGGCTCCAACTGCCTGGTAGTAGCATTGGTTGGAAGGAGCATTTCTGCTTTGATCTGTTACGGCCGAAACTGAAGGGGCCACAGGATCAATGACATTGACATTAAAAGTACATGCAGCCGAATTGCCGCTGAGATCGGTGATGGTCCAAACGATGGCATGCAGGCCACTCGTCAGGGTTTGTCCAGCGAGCGTTTGACCGGTACCAGGATTTCCGTCAAGGGTAAAATAGACTATCAGACTCGCTGCGTCATCGCAATTGTCTGTAAGCCCTGTTGGGTCAAATTCAGAGCCATTCACAGCATAGGAACAGGCATTTGAGGGTATGGTTCGTTCCAAATTGCCGTGACAGACAAAAGCCGGGGCTTGCGTGTCAGTCACCGTAATGGTAAAGGGACTTGATACAACCTGGTTGCCATAATTGTCTGCCAAGGTCCATACCACAGAATAGGAATTTGCAGCATCCTTGGGGAGCTGCAGGGAAGCCAGCGAGTTAAGGCCCGTGAAAACGGTAACTCCGTTCTTCCTGATCTCGTATGCCGGCGGAGGAATCGTGGCACAGTTGTCGACTATGTTGCTCAAGTCAAATTCCGTTCCCGGAATGGTAAAATAACACTTCTTTGGATCCGTACTTCTTGGAAAATCTCCTGTTGGCTGAGAAAAAGTCGGAAACTGGGTATCACTGATCTTAATATAACTTGTGCAGGTCGAAGTATTGGTTCCATCGAAAGCAGTCCACACAATGGCATTCATTCCGACCGGAATTTGTTTGTCTTTCAGTGTATTGGTTCCATCAAAACTGTTCGACAAAACCAGATTGAGCGGACATCCATCTGTCACTGTGGCATCGTATTCTGTTCCTGTTATGGTATGAAAGCAAACTCCGGTCCCTGCTTCCAGAAGGATGGGATGAAGGGCACTGCTTCCCTCTCCGCCTGTTCCAACGGGACAGGTCAGGACAGGTGGTGTCTGATCGGCAACGGTAACGGTAAAACTCATCNGTGTCACATGCCCTGCTCCNTCCGTTGCCTTGTAACGGATGGTCGTAACACCTACCGGGAAGGTGCTTCCACTGACCGGACCTAAAATCTGTCCGGAAGTGGTCAATGTACAGTTGTCGCTGTAGGTTGGTTCAGCCCAGGTAACAATTGCACCGCAACCACTGTTGATGTTGACTGTTTTATTGGCAATCTGCGAAATCGCCGGTGGAACATCGTCTGCTACAGTAACCTGAAAAGTTCTCGTACTGGTATTGGTTCCGTCGCTGGCCGTCCAGGTCACCATGTTGGTTCCGATTGGAAATGGTACACCATTTAAAGTCGTTGCAATAACCGGTGATGAGGTATTGATCTTGTAAGTTTGCGAAGCCAAGGTTCCACAGTTGTCAGTAATAGTGACATCAAATTCTCCTGCCGAGGCTACATAGGTACAACCACTGTTGGTTCCCCTCAACTGATTGGTCTTGGAACTGATAACCGGGGCAAGATTGTCGGTGACTGTTTTGGTAAAAGTAAAGGGTGTTACAGTTGAATTTCCACTGCCATCAGTGGCATTCCAGGAGATTACATTTACTCCCTTGTTCAAGAACTTTCCCGCAAGCGAGCCAGTTCCGAAGAGCTGTTGTTGCCCCGGTTACTGAATAGTTCAGTGTGGATCCCGTGCAATTGTCAGTCACCGTCGGATCAAATTCAGAACCGTTGACGGTATATTCACAACTTCCTGTGGTGGCATTAACCGTGGCATCGATGGTTCCCGTTGTTGCATGGATGACGGGTGGTATGTTGTCAACCACTGTCACCGTGCTGCTGCAATTGCTGGAATTTCCTGCTGCATCCCTGACCGTCATCACGACTGTATTGTCCCCTTTGTTGGCACAGGTAAAAGTGCTTTTGCTGAGTGATATGGATAGACTTCCGGCAGCCGTACAGTTGTCAGTAGATCCGTTGTTGACGTCCGATACCGCAAGGGTTGCATTTCCGCTTGCGTCCAGTACAAGGGTCTTATTTTTACAACGGGCTACGGGAGGTTCATTTTCCAGAACAGTAACGTTAAAACTGCAGGGGTTGCTGGTATTTCCGTTGGCATCGGTAGCCGTATAGGTAACTGTTGTATTTCCTACCGGGAAGGCCTCCCCGGGAAGGTGTGACTTGGTCCAGATCAGACTGGCCGCTGCCGTGCAATTGTCCGTGGCAATTGGTTCCGTCCAGGTTGCGGTACCCGTGCACTGTCCGTGTGTATTGGAAACAGTTATGTTGGAAGGACAACCACTGATGACAGGCTTCTGGAGATCATTTACCGTAATAGAAAAGCTGCAGGCAAGACTGGTGTTACCCGCCTGATCAGTTGCCGTGTAAGTTACAACCGTGGTGCCCGGAGCAAAAGTCGACCCGGGCAGATGTGATTTGTACCACACAAGACTGCCGGATGGCGTACAATTGTCGGTTGCAGTGGGTTCAGTCCAGGATACTACTGCGTTGCATCCGCCGGGAGTGCTGGATACTGTTTTGCTGGTCGGACAACCCGAGATAACTGGCTTCTGGTTGTCAATCACCGTGACCGTAAAACTACAACTGGCTGTATTGGCAGGGGATGCAAGATCGGAAACCAGACAATTTATTGTGGTGACCCCTGTATTGAAAGTTCGTGTTCCGATTTGACCATTACCACTCGCAATGGTCGCTCCGGTTGCACTCCAGGAAAGTGTGGAACCCGGACAATTGTCTCCGTAAGTCACCGCAGGTACAATTATGCTGGCATTGCAGGCATCCGGGTCATTGTTTGCAGTTATATCCGAGGGACAACTTATGGTAGGAAGTTGCGAGTCAGTAACCGTTGCCGAGAAGGTGCATTGGGCCGTGTTGAGCGATGCATCAGTGACGATATAGGTAATAGTGGTGGTCCCCTTATTGAAGGATTGGGTTCCCATCTGACCGTTTCCACTACCGGAAGTGGCTCCGGCCATACTCCAGGATATTGTGGCACCGGGACAATTGTCTCCAAAGGTGGCAGCAGGTACAACCACACTGGCCGCACAGGAATAGGTATCATTGTTGACCGCAATGTTGGCCGGACAACTAATGGTGGGATTCTGTGTGTCGTGAACGGTTACCGTGAAGCTGCATTGTGCCGTTCTTGAGGAGGCATCCGTGACGGTATAGGTAATTGTGGTAACTCCTACATTGAAGGTTTGTAAACCTATCTGACCCGTTCCGCTCAAAGAAGTGGCACCGGTAGTGCTCCAGGCAATCGATGATCCGCTGCAATTGTCCCCAAAGGCAACGTCGGGTACCGTCACGGCTTTGTTGCTTGCATCGGCTGCGTTGTTAACAGAGATATCGGCCGGACAGGTGATGGTGGGATTCTGGTTGTCGTTCACAGTGACATTAAAACTGCAGTTGGCCGTATTCGGAATGGCTGCACCATCCGAAACAGTACAGACAATGGTCGTAACTCCCTTGTTGAAAATTACCCCATTCAAGGTGGATGGAACGGTGGCGATTGTCGCTCCGCTAAGTGCATACGAAATGGCAGCTACGGTACAATTGTCAGATGCTGTCACATTCCAGTCAGCGCCCGATTTGGTATAAGTACAAACGCCGCCTGCCGTATTCACGGTTTGATTTCCTGGACAGGTTGCAATAGGATTCTGATTGTCTACAATCGATACCGTAAAACTGCAGCTGTTGGTATTTCCTGCACCGTCTGTTGCCGTCCATGTGACGGTTGTTGTCCCGGGCTGAAACACCTTGCCGTTCAGATTGGTGCCGGTACCGGTTGTCGCACCGGTTAATGCATAGGTAACAGAGGCTACCGTACAATTGTCAGTGGCGACCGCGTTCCAGGTTGTGCCCGAATGGGTGTGAACACAGGTGCCTGCATCAGGGTTCACAATTTGATTTCCAATGCAGGTAATTCCGGGTATCGTAACATCTTTTACCGTGACATTGAAGGAACAGCTATTCGAATTGTTTGCTGCGTCCCTGGCAGTGATGGTCACAGACTGAACTGTATTGTGACCCGTCAGGATTGTACCTGCTACAGGGCTTTGGGTCTTTACAATCGAACCTGTTGCAGTACAATTGTCACTTACCGTTACCAAACTGGTATAGTCGGGGAGCGTTGCACTGCAATTTCCAGCCCCGGTATTGACGGTCTGAGCCCCTGGACAAGTAATCGTGGGAGCCACATTGTCCAGATTGACGGTGAATGTTTGCGTGATGAAACAACCTGCACTGCTGATGGCGCGTACAGTATAGGTCGTTGCCGCTACAACGGAAGTTACATAGGGAAGATCTCCGATCTTGGCGGAATTCGCCTGATTCCACAACTCATAAGTGCTGCCATTGGTGGCTGAGGCAGAAATGGTGAAATTTACGCCTGGACAGACCCGTCCGGTGGGATTCTGGGAAACAACAAGACTGGAAGGAAGCGGATTGACAGTAATGACGACAGGAGTGGCATCAATGGGAAGATTAGTTCCGTAATAGTCCTTGATACTGACCAGGGAATAGGATGTGGTTACAGTTGGCGTAACGGTAATGGCATCACCTCCGTAAGCCAAATCAGCCGGATCACCTATGCTGTGGTAACTGTTTAACGTGTGCGAATTTGTTCCGTCTGAATAAATGACTGTGTATGGACCCACACTTGCGCCAATCACAACTTGTAACGTTGTGCTTTGACCCTGACAGAGTGTGGTCACCCCGCTCTTGCTTTCTATAAATGCATCCTGTGCAACTGTTTTTTGAACAAAGCCAATAAGGAATAAAAATGATACCAACAGCAATGACAAATATTTCATCTTCAGTACTACCACCAGCTTCGTCAGGCATGTATGAATAGCATGTTTCTTTTCTGAGATACCGGAAGTTTTTTTATTGTATGGCATGACTGGATGCTTAAAGTTTTTAAAAGCTTGATTTAGTTTCATGGCCGAAAGGGAATTCAACCGATCAGGAGAAATTTTCTGTAGACTAGTGAAAGTGGAATTTTGAACAGTGGATGTATCAGAACGACAAATGAAAAACTTGATTTGTTGGATGTGGATTTTTTAGAAATTACAGCTCCGTGCAGCAGGAAAAGATTGGGATCACAAACCTTATTAATTTTGTTTTTCAAGCCGGTCGGGCGTTCCAACATGGAATTGGGTGCCGATCTGAAATTTTGGTTTATTCGTTCCATCCTATTTTGCCAGGGAGGTTAGATTGCTTGTAATCAAATTTTTATTATGATCAGTAAACACTTTTGATATCCATATTGTTCAAAGGAGATTTATTTTTCTGGTTTTTTTTGGTTTGAATGAGGTGCGTGACCTATTCAAATCTGACGGGTACTCTTGAGGCAACTATACCTGGTCCAATCTGCATAGGCATTGTGAATCGTCTGTTTTCCTTGATTCTCTGCTGCTGCTAAATATTGAAAGAAACCTTTGCTACTGCATTTCCCTTGCCCAACTGCCATACTCTTAAGATTTTATGCTCGATCGGATATTCGAATTTTTTTATATAGTTATGTTAATATTGATCCGGATTGTGCGACGGGGAATCCCATTCCTGAAATATTCTAGCAAAGGATAAGGCCCGCATCGACTCGAAAGTATCGGCACATATCAACCAGACGGAGAACGAATTGTTTTCGGGATTTAGCCTCTGTGATCTCAAGGTTATCGGTTGGTAGCTAGCCTGTTCTTTGAATGACAAGTATAATGGATCAACTTCTTTTTCCGGATATTTTGGTGTGGTCACAATATGGACATCCACAAAAAATGTGTAATTATTCCAGGTTACACCAGACTGTTTTTTGTCTGTGATTCAATCAAAAGAAATCCTTGGCCAGGATTTGGTTGGCAGGCTATATGTGGAGAGTGGAAATATCAGTTACGTGGAATAATGTCGTAACCAATTCACTTTTGTGATTCAGATCGGCAGGATTGGTCGATTCGGCAGTACCACCGGCTCCGTTGCATTTACAGGAAATGTTTCTGCACCTGGCAGCACTGATTAATTTAAAGGGACTATTGATGGTCTGGTTTTCATACAGCCATTTCCAACATTGGCAGGCAGATGAATTGCCTGCAAAACTACATGCTTATATCTGCTGGTTCTAGTACATTCAGAGGGAGTTCTTAATGCCGGTTCTTGCTTCGGTCAGCCCAAGCCTGGTCAATGGAAATGGTTTCTTTTCCCTGATATTTAAGTAAATTCAGCGCGATACACTGTATCTCCAGGCAACGATCCGGCTGCTCTTGTGACCCTGACTCATGCCGATGGTCCTCACCTCCGTGGCATCCGACATTTTCAGGGCATGGTAGATACCTGGCAGGTGTTTGCTCATGGCGACCAAGACGGTAAACCAACCAACTGATCTGCGCCACTGACTACTTTCCGCAATCATTTTGCCAATGAATCGCTCTTCACCGCCCGGGCACCAGAGTTCATTGGCAGTGCCACCAAAATTCAATACCGGTGAACCGATCTTTTTCTGTTTCAGATGAACTATTTTTCGCACAGAACCGGATTGTGCAGCAGATGGTGAAGCATGAAACGGGGGGTTGCACAAAACCAGATCAAAGTATTCGCCCGGCTGTACAAGATGGTTGAAGATATCCTCCCGATTTGGCTGAATTCTTAATTCAATGCCCCCATTCGTCAGAACAGGATTTTCATCAACAAGCTTTCCGGCATTTTGAATGGCTGCAGGATCAATGTCCGAGCCTACAAACGACCAGCCGTAGACACGGTTCCCCAGAATTGGATAGATGCAATTGGCTCCTACTCCGATGTCGAGGCACCTGACCTGGCTACCTACCGGAATTTTCCCATTGTTGCAGGAAGCCAGAAGATCTGCCAAATGATGCAGGTAATCGGCTCTTCCGGGCACCGGCGGACAGAGGTACCCATCAGGAATGTCCCAATAGTCCATACCGTAAAAATATTTCAACAGCGACCTGTTCAATGTTTTAACGGCTTTGGGATCAAAAAAATCAATGGAGAGATCCCCGAATTTATTTTTAGTAACAAAATTGGATAGTTCGGGCCAGCATCCTGTCAACACTTCAAAATCATATCTTTCAAGGTGAAGGTTGCGCGGGTGCAGTCCCGCTTTTATTTTGGGATGGTCTCTCTTGTCAGGATGCATAGTATTGTAAAATCAACAATCTTGAAGCTGCAAAGCTACAAAATAGGATGGCCTTTGGGCATTACATGTATTTAATTCAGATTTGAATATTTTGTTCGTATCCAGGCCAAATATTGATGTGTCGAAGGGGCTGCTGATTCTGCCAGCATTCAAATTTTCCCGGCAATTAATTTCAGGGATAACCCATCTGCTCGCTTCCACAATTCCTGCTTTTTTTTTAACTTCAGCACATTAAAATAATGCAAACACAAATGCTAAAATTACCCCTCCTCCTGGTTCTCCTTTCGGCTCTTGTAAGTCAAGGCAAATCACCTGTTTCACCCTCCTCCGCACCGGTAAAGTCGTTTCGTCCCGTTAAGGCCGAGATTTTTGTAACGGCAAAAAACAGCAGACTTCAGTTGACCAAGATGGCCGATGCAACATTTGTACCAATGGCGCAACCCAACGAAAGAGAGGTTTGCATCTTCATCGATCCGTCCAGAACATTCCAGACGATGATCGGAATCGGGGGAGCATTGACCGACGCCTCCGCAGAGGTCTTCGCCAAATTGTCGCCCACCATGCAAAAGGATTTGTTGAACGCCTATTACGATAAGGAGAAGGGGATTGCCTACAATTTTGCAAGAACGAACATTGCCAGTTGTGACTTTTCATCCGATTCCTATGGTTATGTGACGGAAAATGACTCATCCCTCGCTTCATTTAACCTGGCGCACGACAGGAAATTCAGAATTCCACTGATCAAACTGGCAATTTCTGCTGCTGGCGGAAATCTGCCACTGTTCGTTACTCCCTGGAGTCCGCCGGCCTGGATGAAAGACAACAAAAACCTAGCACAGGGAGGAAAACTGCTAAAAAGTTGCGCCCAAATCTGGGCCAATCACTATGTAAAATTTATTAAATCCTACGAGAAGGAGGGAATCCCCGTCTGGGGACTCTCGGTACAAAACGAACCGATGGCCATTCAAAAATGGGAATCCTGTGTCTTTTCGGCGGAGGATGAAAGGGATTTTGTCAAAAATTTTCTGGGACCCACGCTCCAAAAAAGTGGATTGGGAGAGAAAAAGCTCATCGTCTGGGACCACAACCGCGACCTGATTTACCAGCGTGCAAGCGTGGTGCTGGGTGATCCTGATGCCGAAAAATATATTTGGGGCATTGGATTCCACTGGTACGAAACCTGGACCAAAAGCGGAATGCTATTCGATAACGTGCGGATGGTCAAGGAAGCCTTTCCCAAAACAAATCTGGTTTTCAGTGAGGGTTGTGTGGAAAAATTCAACCTCGACAGTATCTACAACTGGTCATTGGGCGAAAGGTACGGACACTCTATGGTGAACGATTTCAATTGCGGTACCGTTGCCTGGACAGACTGGAACATCCTGCTGGATGAAAAGGGGGGGCCAAATCACGTGGGTAATTACTGTTTTGCACCCGTTCATGCAAATCTTGCTACCGGGAAACTTATCTTCACTCCCAGCTATTTTTACATTGGACATTTTTCCAAGTTCATCCTGCCGGGAGCCAAGAGAATTGCCTGCTCCTCCAACCGCGACAAACTGGAAACAACGGCTTTTCTCAATCCGGATGGAAAACTGGTGGTCATCGTACTCAACAATAGCAATGAAAAAATTCCCGTCAATCTGTGGATTGCCGGAAAAGGTGCACAGGCAAACAGTCTGCCACATTCGATTATGACGGTAATAATTTGAATCACAAATGGGATTGAACCGCAAGATTAGTCGTGTGATCCACGGCGTCCCCACAACCGATGGTGCCGGTGTTCGCCTTACCAGGATATTCGGGTATTACGAACAGGGAATGCTGGATCCATTCCTGATGCTTGATTTTTTTGGAACCGACCATCCCGAGGACTACGTTTCAGGTTTTCCATGGCATCCACACCGGGGAATAGAGACCGTCACCTACCTTTTGGATGGAAAGGTGGAACACAGCGACAACATGGGAAACAGCGGTGTTATCGGCAAGGGTGATGTCCAGTGGATGACGGCAGGCAGCGGAATTATCCACCAGGAGATGCCTCAACGGACAGATAGCAAACTGGCAGGTTTTCAGTTGTGGGTCAATCTTCCGGCAGCAGGGAAAATGATAGCTCCCAGGTATCAGGATATCCCTGCAGCCAGCATTCCTGTGGTTAGCCTACCGGGAGGTGTCAAGGTGAAAATTCTGGCAGGAAAATTTGAAGGAGTTCTGGGCCCTGTAGAAAATATTCTGGCCGATCCGGATTATTTTGATGTGGAAATGCCTGCAAATTGCGCGTTTTCAGCACCTGTCAACGAGAATTATACCGTATTTGCCTATCTGTATGAAGGCAGTGTTCATTTTGATGAAAACAGAGTTGAACCTGTACGTGCAGGTCAGGGTGCACTATTTGGCAAGGGGCCTGTGGTTAAAGCAATGACAGCATCTTCCAGGGCCAGATTCATTCTGATTGCCGGTAAACCAATTGGTGAACCGATCGCCTGGCGCGGTCCGATTGTGATGAATACGGAAGCAGAGTTGAACCTGGCTTTCCGGGAACTGCGGGAGGATAAGTTTATCAAATAGTTGCCGGCATCCAAAATCCCAAAGAGGGAATTGCTGCTTCTGCCATATGCTGCTATCCCGTTAAATCTGCAGCCGTTGTTGTAATAATCCGATTGGAAGATGTGAGCGCTGCAGTTGGTTTGCTGGGCAGGAATCATTATCTTTGGGACAGTTGCGATATCCCTAACTAGAAGGTCTATTTTGGAAAACAAATTTAAGCTAACCACCTCACCGCATTGGATTACCTGGTTCCTGACGGGATCATTTTCGGTCACTGCCTTGCTCACGTTGCTGAAGATGATGCAGTTCACCGACCTGAACGATCAATGGCTGGGGGCCTGCAGAATAGTGACCATTGGGGCTTTCTGCCTGATGGCCTGGCGGAAAAAATCACTTACCTACTGGATACTGCTCGGTCTGGTTGCCGGGGCAGAATTTGGTTTGGAACTACCGAAGATTGCCGGTTCACTTCAGTTTTTGGCAGAGATCTTTTTGAAGATGATCAAGACCATCATTGCTCCGTTGCTTTTTGCCACGCTTGTCAATGGCATTGCGGGACACACAGACCTGAAACAGGTGGGTAGAATGGGCTGGAAATCCTTGCTGTATTTTGAGGTAGCCTCCACACTGGCACTCTTCATCGGATTGATCGCCATCAATGTATCAAAAGCAGGAGTGGGCCTGAATCTATCGGCATTGAGCGGTACCGCACCGGCTGCAGCCCCCAAAATGCAAACTGTCCAGGAGTTTATCCTCCATATTTTTCCCGAAAACATCGCCAAGGCCATTGTTGAGGGAAACATCCTTCAAATTGTGATTTTCAGCATCATTTTCGGGATTGCCCTGTCGATGCTGGGAGAGAAATACAAGGCACCAATGCTTAAATTTACGGCCAGCCTGACCGAAGTGATGTTCAAGTTTACAGGCATTGTGATGTATTTTGCCCCGATAGCCGTTTTTGCCTCCATTGCCTACACCATTGGTCACCTGGGTACAGACGTATTGTTCACGTTGATGAAACTCCTGTCGACTTTGTATGTTGCGCTGCTTGCTTTTCTGGTACTTGTACTTCTGCCGGTAGCACTGCTCTTCAAAATTCCGGTACTACGATTCATGGAGTCCGTATCCAGGCCTGCCTCCATCGCTTTTGCCACCGCCAATTCAGAGTCTGCTTTGCCGGCTGCCATGGAATCTATGGAAGCATTCGGGGTACCCCGGAAAATTGTCTCCTTCGTCATTCCAACCGGCTACAGTTTTAATCTCGATGGATCCACACTTTACCTCTCATTGGCTGCAATCTTCGTGGCCCAGGCTGCAGGAATTGATATGCCCATTGGGCAGCAATTTGCCATCGCCCTGACGCTGATGCTGACAAGCAAAGGAGTTGCTGGTGTTTCCAGGGCTTCTTTCGTCATCCTGCTTGGAACTGTTGCAACCTTTGGGCTGCCCGTCGAACCCGTGATGATCATACTTGGCATCGATGTCTTGCTGGATATGGGTCGGACGGGAGTCAATGTCATTGGAAACTGTCTGGCCACTGCCGTGATTGCCAGATGGGAAGGGGAGTTCGACGATGAAAAGGCAAGGGGATGAATGGGTAGTTCCGTGAACTATTCAAGAAAAAAAAGACCAGCTGTTGTGAACCCACAAATTGTCAATCCAACAACGAGATAGTACTCAAAAATTCACAAAATATATGGCAGTACCAGACCGAGACCAAAGATTCCCTTTGGAAAACTACAATAGACTTTGCTTTCTGAAAAATATCATCAGAAACCCGAACATCATGGTCGGAGACTTCACCTACTATGATGACTTTGAAAATGCAGACAATTTTGAAAAAAATGTGAAATACCATTTTGATTTTATTGGCGACAAGCTCATCATTGGAAAGTTCTGTATGATTGCCTCCAATGTTACTTTCATCATGAATGGTGCCAACCATCTGACAGAATCAGTAAGTTCCTATCCCTTTGCAATATTTGGCAATGATTGGAAGAATGCCATGGATGGAAAGAGCTATCCGACAAAGGGTGATACAATAGTCGGAAATGATGTCTGGATGGGCTACAACGCAACGATTCTGCCTGGACTTAAAATTGGTGATGGGGCCATTATCGCGGCAAACGCAACGGTAACGAAAAACGTAGAACCTTATTCGATCGTCGGTGGTAACCCGGCAATCTTAATTAGGAAGAGATTTTCGGAACTGCAGATCAAATGGCTTCTGGATGCCCAATGGTGGAATTGGGATCTGGAAAAAATAACCAGGAACGTTCACAAGTTGACTGATAAGAGTGTTGATGACCTAATGGCCGCCCAATAACAATGCTTTCAGTAATTGTAAGGCAAAAAATCTTAATATCGGGATATTAAATCCAACCAGGAGGATAAACATGAATCCCTAACTGATGTTAGGGTTGCTTAACTTCCATTCTTAGAAATAAACCGAAAGAACTAGATGGTATAAGGTAGCCTCATCTGTCTGTCATACAATTTATTGGCTTCCGGATCGCCCACCACTTCTCCCTTTATCGGATCCCAGATAACCATTCTGCCCGTTCGGATGGCAATATCCCCCATGTGGCTGATGGTATCCGAGATCATGGCCTCATCCAGCGGACACAGTTCGGCCTCCTTTCCCCTGACGACAGAAATGAACCTTCTTCCCATGGTATTATTTTCCCCTTTGACCCTTCCGTTGGCCTGTTTGGGAACGCTGTTCAGCCTTGCATTCAACTCCGGAAGGTTGGATTCAACAGAAGAACGGCTCAGGGAAATCCATCCTTTTGTTCCAAAAAAAGTGGTCCCGTTGGATTCCTTTACCGCCTTGTCTTTCAAAATGGTGTTGGAGGCGATATCCTGACTGATGAAGTGAACCTTCAGGCCGTTTTGGTAATTCAGGTTAAGGTCCCAGGAAAAGATGTTGTTGTACAACCCTCCTTCCTCCCAAAACTTACCGTGCCCTTCACAACTGTAGTTGCCGCTGACCCTATCCTTCAAGATCCATACCAGAATATCCAGCGGATGGGCACCCCAACCACCCAGAAATCCGATGCTGTAGTCGTAATTGAACCACGAACTGTTGTTGGTGACCCTGTCGGGACAATAGGGCCGCATAGGCGCCGGACCGGTCCAGCGTTCAAAGTCAAAATCAGGAGGGACCGGCACTTCACTGCACACAGGCGACCTGACATCATTTTTTCCTGGTGCCCACACATCTACGTGATGAACCTCTCCAATCAATCCTTCCCTGATCATGTTGTAGCCGATCAGCATATGCTCCAGGGTTCTTTGTTGGGTGCCATAGTGGAATTTTACCCCATTGGCCTTCAACTCCTTTGCCAGCACCAGATTTAACGGATAACTGAGTCCGAGGGGTTTGGCCAGCATGATGTGTTTTCCGGCCCTGGCCGCCTTGATCGCAGCCAGTACGTGCCAGTGATCGCACGTAGTGATGTGCACGGCATCAATGTCCTTTCTGGCAAGTAGTTCGTCCATTTCCAGGTAGGTTTTGCAGGCATCGTCCGTAAATTTGTTTTCCCTGTAGAACTGATTAATGCGTTGTGCTGCACTTTCACGACGGTCTTTGAAGGTGTCACAGATGGCAATGTTCATGGCTTCCCGTAAGGGGACAAAGTAATTCATCAACTCATCGGTTCCCCTCGATCCGACTCCGATGTGCCCCACCACCACGCGGTCATTCGCACCCTTCCAGTTGGAACAGGAGGTTAATACCGTCGGCAGCAACGTTGTACCTACTGCCAGTCTGGTTGACTGCCCCAGAAAGGAGCGTCGGGAGAGCTCCGCGTTCGTCTTTAAATTTTGCATGGTTGATTGTTTAGTATTTTATTTAAGTAGTTGATTGGAAAAGTACTCGAAGTACTTCAAATAGTTCAGGTACTTAGAGTTCCGTAAAGCGTAATTTTCTGGTGTAAAATTTTTTTATACCTCATTTTTCCAAATTTTAAATACCCGAAGTACTTAAAATCTCCCCTGAAATCATCCTTATCCTGTACTTCAGCTGCATCGTTTCGCCTTTCTTCAGGACGACCTTGTGGTCGTAAAGTATCGCCGGACTGTAATAGTAAAAGGGAATAAGCGGATCATTGATGGTGTACCAACGGCAGGAAGGCGGCGTGTATTGCGGATCCTGTTCAATCAGGATGCCCACCTTCTTGTTGGTCAGGCTGCGGAATCCAAAGTAGAGCCAACTGCACTTTTCGCACAGGGTTGTGTCGCCGGAGGAGCGGAATTCTGGCGCTGTGAAATCCTGGTTAAACCGGACCGATAGTCCGGCATAACCGCCTGAAATTCTGCCATTGGCAATTCGGGCTGGTGGAGTACGGTCGAGCATTACGCTATCGGCTAAGACCCTCAGCAGGTGATTTTCTTCGATGAAATAATCGCCGTCTTTGTCTGGAACGGTGATGTGGTAATTTCTGTCTTCCGTAAGAACCGGGGATTCCCTGGGTGGATGGTAGTTGATTGTCAAATGGATATCAGCGGTAAAATCCGGATTTTCGGTGATTTTCTTCTGTACAATTTCCGTGACTCCCTCCGATTTGTATCCTGTTTTGGCCGATCTGTTGTCAGTGAGATATTCCCAATAATTTAGATGGTTGATGTATTTCCAGCAGAACCAGAGTCCCAGGTGCCAGGGGTGATCAGGAGGGGAGAGGCAGGTAATTTGAGTATTATTTACTGTCAACGGATGGAAGTAGGGCCGCTGAAAACGGTCATCGTAGTTAAACTGCCACACGACCTCTTTGTGGTTGAGCAAGGCAAAGGTGGTATCTGTCTCCGACCAGCTGAAAAGTGGTTTGCCGGTTTTTTGTTTCAGGCTGATTTCAACCGGAGGCTGAAAGGTCACCTTTCTGCCTGCGCACCATTGGGCGGCACGAACCAGGAGTGTGCGAAGACCCGAATTGACGAGTGCCCGTTCGTCGTGGCCCAGAATGGTATAGAAACTTCTCCCTTTTCCTGTTTGGTTGACGAAGATGGCAGGTTCGAGGATGGTATGTCCATCTCTGGCATTCACGGCAGTGAGTGAACCAATGGATTTGGCTCCCCTGAACAACTCTGCTTTTTCCCAAATTTCATCCATGATACGAAATCCCCTCATTCCTTTGGTAATCGGATGATGCGGGTCCAAATCCACCAGAGTGGCGACTACGGGCGCGTTGTGAAAAGTCGCCTTTCCCCATCTCCCGATGCCAATTCTGAAATAATCCTCCCAACCATAATAGGAAGAGGCTCCCGCATGAAAAAAGAGTGCTCCGCCGCCTTCGGTGACATATCTGTGAAAATCGGTCTCCCATTTTTTGCTCAGCCGGACGTTGTTGTCGGGCCAGGTGTTGGCGTTGCTAAGAATGAGATCGAATTTTTTTAGATCCGCATAGTTCAATGTATCCGGTTTATCGGTAACCCGGGTAACAAACAGGTTCGATTCATCCAGTATTCTGTTCAGCAAGGGAGTTGTTTTCTTCCATTCGTGGTTGTTTGCGCCACTGAAAATCAAAACGTTGATTTTTCTTTCTACTGATTTGGTGGATGGAGGATTGCACCTGGCAGATTGGGAGATCACCATTAGAATCAATGAAAAGAGCGTGATGAACCTGTACATTTCTGATCGATTAATGGGTTAATTCCTTGTCGGGGATTTGGATCCGGCAAGAGGTAAATTTATAAAAAATTTACCTAACCTGTCAGGTATATGTGACCTGTCAGGTATATGTGACCTGTCAGGTATATGTGACCTGTCAGGTCTTTAATTCCATTTAATTTTTTTGGGTACCTGTCAGGTATGAAAATTAATTTTTTTTTTGGATACCTACCTGTCAGGTTTGAATAGTTCATTCCTCAATTCGTTCAAATATTATTTTTTGAGCATGCTGGTCTTTGAAACTGGTCCTGTTGCCAAACCAGCCAATGACAGAGTCGCGATGAAGTTTGGTGGGTTTGGTAGAGATGCAGGTTTGGTAACTGCTCCAGGTATACTCCCCAGGATGATTGACAAACTTTGATTCTACTGGAATATGGTGGATGGAGAGGACTGTTTGTTTCAATGATTCGAAATGAATTATCTGTTTCCGTCTAAAGGGTCTTTCAAATAGGGAGCCATGGCGCGATAACCGTTTGTTTGTCGCTTTGGTATAGGCATTGAAAAAATTTGAAAAGTGTTGATGGGGAGATTTAAGTTTCATCAGGCCTGTCAGGTTCCTGCTACCTGACAGGTTGGTAATAATTTCTTCTCTTTCTTTGACTCTTACCAGAAAATGAAAATGGTTGGGCATCAAAACCCAGGCAAAAGTGTCTGCAACCTGAGAAACGTAACGGTCATACAACTTGAGAAAATATTCATAATCTTCACTTTTTTCAAATATTTTGCAGTCATTGATGCCACAATTGAATATATGGAAATATTTCCCAAACAACAAAGATTCCAACTTCTTCATGATAGTGAATATTTTTCTATGTAAGTTACACGATTTTCTGCAATTTTCCAACCTGACTGGTCCAGATAACCTGCCAGAAAGGAAAATAATCCAATAAATTCCATTAAATTTGGTGGTGACTATTCCAGGCTATTCTTCCATCCAGCTAAAGAAATTTCAACATGACAAATAATCAATGGGAAGCACTTTTGTCCGTGGTAAAAGGCACCAATCCCAATCGGAAAGAGGTCGGTTTTATCATTGACAGTCCCTGGCTGCCCGGGTGGGCCGGCATTTCGACCCTGGACTACTATTCGTCTGATGAGATCTGGCTGAAAACCAATCTGAAAGCCATCGAATTTTTCCCTGAAGTGATTTTTCTGCCTGGATTCTGGTCTGAGTACGGTATGTGTACTGAGCCTTCGGCCTTCGGCGCACGTTCGGTTTGGTATGAATCCAACCTGCCGCATGCCGAAAGGGTGATCCATTCTGAGGAGGAGATCGGTCGGCTGCCACAGCCCAATGTGACTTGCGACGGATTACTACCGTTTATGATCAACAGGCTGAGGTTGCTGGAACCAAAAATCAACGAGAGTGGACATCAGATCAAATTCGCGGTTACCCGCGGTCCACTCAACATTGCCACTTTTCTGATGGGCACCTCGGAGTTCCTGTTGCTGCTGGCCATGGATCCCGAAAAGGCCCACCAACTGTTGGAGAAAATCACCAGATTTATCGTCGAATGGGTGCAATACCAAAAGACCTGTTTCCCCTCCATTGAAGGGGTCTTACTGCTCGACGACATTGTAGGATTCGTTGGGGAGGAGGATTGCCGTGAATTTGTGGTTCCCTATGTCAAGCGCTGTTTCGGTGCATTCGACTCCAAAATCGGCTTCTTCCACAACGATGCCTTCGGACTCACCTGCGCCCCTTTCCTTCGGGAGATGGGCGTCGACCTCTTCAATTTTGCATTTGATCATCCGATCAGCCAAATCAGGGAGCTGGCCGGTCCGGAGGTGGCGCTCATTGGCAATCTTCCTCCGCGGGATGTCCTTTCAGCAGGCTCTCCGGAAGAGGTGTATGCCGCGACACAAACGATGATGCGGGAAGCCCCCGATCACAGCCGGATCGTCTGGTCATGCGGAGGAGGAATACCTCAAAATGTTTCGACAGAAAACCTGAAGGCTTTTGTGAAGGCGGTGAAGGATTATTAAATTACCAGTGCCTTAAACCATTCAACTAAAATAATTAATTTATATGGACAACACATTCGAACTTAAAAGAGGCAAACTTGTATTTGAGCAGGACAAAATCGTGATCACAGACGATGCCAAAAGGCAGAAACGCGCCAGGATTCTTTCGGCGCTCTTTTTGCTGGTGATGGGGGCATATGAGATTTACAGATTCACACAAAAATCAGAAGATCAATTTCTTAGAAGCGGATTGATGGTGATTGGAGTGGGCTTGATACTGATTGTATTGGCCCTTTTGGTAAATGTTCAAAACGAAATTGACCTGAAAGAGGTGAAATCCTTGGCTGTTAAACGGATTTTCTTCAAGGAGTTACTGCTCATTAAACTCAAAAACAACAGAACCAGACAGGTAGCCGGAATTTACAATGCGGAAAGACTCGAAACCTATATCCAAACCATTTCACTCCCAGACAATTTGACATGAACAATACTTTCGAACTAAAAAAGGGCAAACTGGTCTTTGAAGACGACAAAATCATCATATCTGACAATGCAGCCTACATACGGCGCACCAGGTTCCTTTCAATAGGCATACTGCTTTTGATGGCCTCTGTCCGTGTAATGACCTATTTTAAAACCGGAGACATGGCTTCCCTGCTATTTACACTGGTTTTTGGAACCATAGGAATTTTGGTTTTGGTAACAGAGTTTTTTAAATCTGTACAAAGAGAAATTCCCATGAAAGAGGTCAAATCCATGAAGATTAAACGATCCTTGTTCAGGGAATACCTGGTCATTAAATTCGCCGGAAACAAGACCAGGGTGGTTACCGGAATTTTCAATGCCGAAAGGTTGGAGGAGTATGTCAAAACGCTTGCAAAAGTAAACCAAACATAATGAATCGTTCCAAACAGTTGCCATTGAGCAGCATACAACAAACCAAACAATGGAAAGAAGAAATTTTCTGAAAAACTCCTCCACCACCGTGGCGGGGGTTATCCTGGCCCCTACCATCGTTCCCTCCTCTATTTTTGGGAGCAACGCCCCCAGCAACAAGATCAATGTGGCCCAGATCGGATTTGGCCGCATCGCCATGGGTCACGATCTGGCCGAAACCCTGCCGCTCGATGCGGCCCGCGTCATCGCGGTAGCCGACCTGGATTCAAACCGGCTGGCCAGGGGAAAGCAGTTTATCGAAGATTTCTACACCAAAAAGAGCGGCAGCAAATCGGCCGTTGAGGTCAAAACCTATGGTGATTACCGCGAGATGCTGCTCAACAGGGACATTGACGCAGTGATGATCTCAACACCCGATCACTGGCACGCGCAGCCTGCCATTGAAGCCACCCTTGCCGGGAAGCACGTCTACCTGCAAAAACCGACTTCTCTTACCGTTGCTGAAGGCCGGATGCTTGCCGACATCGTGAAGAAAAAGGGGAATATCTTTCAGCAGGGAACCCAGCAGCGTGCAATGCCTCAGTTCCGGATTGCCGCAGAACTGGTCCGCAACGGCAGGATTGGCAAATTGCACACCGTCAAAATCGGACTTCCGGGAGATCCGTCTGGTCCGGAAGCACCCGAAATGCCGGTTCCCAAGAACCTCAATTACGAGATGTGGCTTGGCTCCACGCCCGAAGTTTATTATACCGAGATGCGCGTTCATCCGCAAAACAGCCTGTCCGACCGACCGGGTTGGCTGCGTTGCGAACAGTTCGGTGCCGGGATGATCACAGGCTGGGGACAGCACCATTTTGACTCTGCTGCATGGGGAATGGATACTGAATACACGGGCCCAATCACTATCAATGCCATGGCTACCTTTCCAAAATCGGGGTTGTGGAATGTGCACGGCGACTTCCTTGCGGTGGCCGAATACAGGAACGGCATCACCATGCTTACCAGCGGTGCCTATCCCAACGGAATCCGTTACGAGGGAAGTGAAGGCTGGATCTTCGTCTCCAGGGGTGCCTATACGGCCTCTGCAAGCGATCCGGTAGCCCTTGCCAAAAGCAGCAGTGCTTTGAATGCAAGCGATCCGAAGATTCTGACCTCCGTGATCAGGGAGAATGAGCTGCACCTGTACAAAATCAACAACCAGCACGAAAATTGGCTGGATTGCATCAAATCAGGCAAGGAGCCTATTTCACCGGCCGAAAAAGGACACAGGGCATGCACGGTATGTCTGCTTACCCATATTTCCATGAAGTTGGGCAGAAAACTGGATTGGAATCCGGATACGGAAAAATTCATCAACGATGAAGAGGCCAACAAGCTGCTATCCAGGCCTCAGCGTTTTCCTTACGGCACGACCTACATCAAACTTTAATCGAATTTTTAATCGAATTTGAATCGGTCATGGATGCAATCCTACAGAAATACCATATTTCTGCAAGATTGCTTCCTTTCTTTGTGCCATTTTTGGTGCAGTACAAATATTGTACGGATTTCAGTCCGGTCTGCGACCGGGCGAATTCATCGAATTTCCGTTTCTTCAACCAGTAATCAAATTGTATGTTCAGAGTCAAAAATTGGGTGGTCATTTGCTGGGTAATTCTGGCTTTTCAAACAACATTGATTGCCCAAAAACAGGTTCCAGGGTACCGTTACGGGTTTCATTTTCGAAAAAGATTCGGATAAACCGCTGGAGTTTGCACAGGTCATCCTCAAAAAAGCAAAAGACTCCACTTTTGTACAAGGGGCAGTCACTGACAGCAAGGGAAAATTTTTGTTTGAAAAGGTCCCTGCCGGGGATTACCGCATCAGCTACAGCTTCATCGGCTTTGGCAATGGAAAATCCGGGCCGTTTAACCTTGGTGCTGGAACAACCAAGTTGAATTTGGGAAAAATTTACCTGGCTGAATCAACAAAAACAATCAACGAAGTGGAGGTGACAGGTCGCAAATCCACCTTTGTCAATTCGATCGACAGAAAAACATTCAACGTCGGCGAAGACCTGATGAGCACCACGGGTTCGTTGAGCGATCTGCTGCAGAATGTACCCTCCGTTCAGGTAGACATTGATGGTAACGTCAGTCTGCGCGGTTCAGAAAATGTCACCATCCTTATCAACGGCAAACCATCAGCCATGATGAATCTCGACAGGGCCGCGGTCTTGCAGCAAATTCCGGCCAACTCCATTGAAAAGATCGACGTGATTACCAACCCTTCGGCCAAATACAAGCCGGACGGAACCTCCGGCATCATCAACATCGTGCTGAAGAAAAACAAAAGCCTGGGACTTAACGGCAATGCCAGTGCCAATGTGGGAAATGACAGCAGGTACAACGGCAATCTGACCATCAACTACAATCCCGGCAGGTGGAATTTCTTTGGCAATGCCGGACTCAGACAGGATACCAGGCAGCGCATCACAGATATTTCTACCCAAACTTACCTGAATGGACTTGAAACCTCCTCCGTCATCAACCATGCCGTCAGTGGCGGCAGACCTGTCAGTTACATCGGCGGTCTCGGGACAGACTTCAAGCTAAACGATAAAAACAGGTTGGGGGTATCTGCCAATTACAACCGCCGGGTTCAGAAGCAAAATGATATTTCCGTTTATACTGTCGACACATTTAAGGTCAGGGAGGAAGATTACAACCGAAACCGTTATCAGCCTCAAACGGAAACTGATCTGGAACTGGCTGGCAACTGGCAGCACAATTTTGGCAGGGATGGTCACGACCTGAACATCAATTATACCAACTCCTACACCAGGGAACTGGAGAACAACTATTACATCAATATTTTCCGCATTCCGGCAAATCAATACAACTACGACAATGTATTCTACGATCGGGCCAACCAGGAATCACAGTTCCTGGCTGAATATTCCAATTCTTTTTCCAAAGAGAGCAAATTAGAAGCAGGCTTCGAACTGGACCGGCTTCAAAACGACATGAATTTGCATCGTGATACTACGGCCATGAACCAGAATCTGCTGGTGATGGATGTCTCCCGCTCGAACCATTTCATCCGCTCTGAACAGACAAGTGTGCTCTACGTGACCTTTGAACACAAGTATGGCAAATTTGGTTTCCTGGCCGGACTAAGAGGGGAGGTGACCAATACGAGTGCTAACCTGGTGACGAAGAATGTGGTCATAGACAACAATTACAACAGGCTCTATCCGACCCTGCACACCTCTTACGAAATTTCTGAAAGACACCAGCTGCAGTTGAATTACAGTCACCGGATCAGGAGGCCTGAGGACGAACAGCTCAATCCCTTCCCGGAATACCAGGACCCTCGCAACATTCGTTCCGGAAATCCCAATCTGAAACCCGAAGACATTCATTCCGTTGAATTGGGATACCAATTTAAAAGAAAGTCGCTCACCTTCATTACGACTGCTTACTGCAGGTTCAATTTAAACGGCATCACGACCATTACAAAAGTGAATGGGGATACGCTCGTTTCAACCCTTCAAAATCTTTCAAAAAGCAGCTCGGCAGGGCTGGAATTCATTCTCAGTGCCACTGTTGGTAAACTAGCAACTGTCAACATCAGCTCGAATACATTTTACAATGTCATAGATGCCTCCGCGCTTGGTTACACAACCAGCAAATCGGACGTTTCCCTGACCCTGAATGGCAGTATCATGGTGAATCTCGCCAAGAGTACTGCCTTCCAGATCAGCTCCATTTATACGGGAGAACAGCTGACTCCTCAGGGAAGAAAGTTGCCATCCTTTGTTCTTAATACCGGTTTGAAGCAGGATATTCTGAAGAAACGCGCAGCCATTCTGCTAACAGTATCGGATCTTTTCAATTCCATGAAATTCAGGTCCGAGATCGATACGCCGGATTTGAAGCGGTTCGAAGACAGGAAACGCAGTGCGAGAATCCTCTATTGCGGATTCACCTACAATTTTGGTCATTCGGGCAAGAAACAAAAAGAGAGTACGTTGAAGTTTGACAATCAATTATAATTTGCTAAATTGTCCTGGCCCTTGCTCAAACGGGTGGACTCCTTCTAAATACCAGTCACTTTTTTATGAAAAAATTTCTGATTGGATCGCTTCTGCTGGCTTTTTCGGCAGGATGGATCCACGTTCGAGCCGCAAGGCTAACGGCTGTCAAGGTCGGTTCCAAAATCAATGTCACCATTGATGGAAAATTTTTCACGAGCTATATTTTTTCGTCCGACGAGAAATATCCGTTTTTCTATCCGGTTAACGGTCCGCTTTCGGGCGGCTCTGTCACCTCTATGCGCAACGGGGAGTATCCGCACCACAGCTCTCTTTTCTTCGGTTGTGACCAGGTGAATGGGGGCAACTACTGGCAGGAGGGGTTGGAGCGCGGACGCATCATCTCTGTCAATGCAGAGATTTTGAAAGAGGGTGGTGACTCGGCAGTTATCACTGATGAATGCGTCTGGAGCAGACCGGGAGCCATCTCTCCGGTAAGGGATATTCGCCGATTTATCATCACCTCACCTTCGCCAAACATTCGGCTGATTGAGGTGGAGATTACGATGGAGATGTTGGTGGAGGTAGAGATCAAAAAGACCAACCATTCTCTTTTCAGTGCCCGAATGGCATCGGATCTCTCCGTTAAAAATGGAGGAACTCTTGTCAATGCGGAAGGTGCGAGCGGGGAAAAGGATACTTTTGGCAAGAATTCCCCATGGATGGATTATTCGGGCAAAAGGGGAGATTTTACGGAGGGGATGGCAATTCTCCAACATCCGGCCAATCCCTGGTATCCTTCGCCTTGGTTTACCCGGGATTATGGTTTCTTCTCGCCCACGCCGATGTACTGGCCTGCCAACGGAACGGAAAATATGCTAAAGAAGGGCGAAAAGCTATTTCTGCGTTACCTGGTAGTGGTTCACGGAGGAGATGCCGCTGAGGCAAAAATAGCCGAACAATTTGAAATTTACAGAAACAAATAACCATGATCGATACGGATCATTCATCCCAATCTTCTTCCATAAATGAGTCATAAAATTCTGGCTTTAACTTTTCTGTTATTGCTATTTACCAAGTCCTTTGCGCAAAAAGAGACAAGAACGGGAAAGCAGGAACAACAATACATCCTGATAGAGGCGCAACGCAGGGTGACCAAAAACGGACGCAGCAGTTACAACCCCTACGAGCCTTTTCAGACCCGTACACTCGAACTGCTGGCTGATTTCCATCCACCTGTTCAGCTTCCTGAGCTAAGTAGGTATGGGGGCTGGAAAGCGCATCAATTGAAGTCAACGGGTTTCTACCACGTCGAAAAAATAGGAGACAGGTGGTGGGCGGTTGACCCGGATGGATATCTCTATTTTAACATGGCTGTCAACAGCGTCACCCCCGGTAAGTCTGAACGAAATGAAAAGGCATTGCTTGACAAATTTGGTTCGGTGATGACTTGGATCAGGCAAACCATCGGCATGCTGCAGGAGAATGGGTTCAACTGTGCTGGTTCCTGGTCGGATTACAAGTCGATTGTGGAAGCCAATAAATCCCTGGAGAAACCCTTGGCCTATACCATCAACTGGAATTTTATGAGCAGCTACGGACGCGAAAGGGGAGGGACCTTTCAACAACCCGGTCATACAGGCTACCCAAAAGATGCCATCTTTGTCTTCGAGCCGGAATTTGAAGTTTTTTGCGACAAGCATGCCAGACAGGTTTTGGGCTACAAGGAAGATCCCAACCTTTTTGGCTATTTCTCCGACAATGAAATGCCTTTCAAATTAAAATCCCTCGACAATTTTCTGGCATTGCCTGATCAGGATGCGGGCCATCAGGCGGCGGAGAATTTTCTGAAAGAGCAGGGAATAACCAAAGAACAAATAACAGATAAACATCGGGAAGAATTCATGGCAATGGTCGGAGAAAAATATTTTTCCATTGTTTCCAAAGCGATCAAACGATATGATCCCAACCACATGTATATCGGCGCCCGGTTTTACGGGGAGGAGAAGCACCACGAAAAGTTTATGCGGGCCGCAGGGAAATACCTGGATGTGGTGACGAACAACTACTACAATTACTGGACACCCGATTCGAAGCACCTGGCTGACTGGACCTTCTGGACAGGCAAGCCATTCATCATCACAGAATATTACACCAAGGGAGAAGACTCCGGAATGGCCAATCAAAGCGGTGCAGGCTGGATCGTGCATACCCAGAAGGAGCGTGGGCTCTTTTATCAGAACTACAATCTGGCTCTGCTGGAATCAAAAAACTGTGTGGGATGGCATTACTTCAAATACCAGGACAATGATCCAGATGCCAAGGGAGTGGATCCATCCAATACGGATGCCAACAAGGGAATTGTCAACAATGATTATGATGTCTGGAAGCCGATGATGGAGAAGATGAAGGAGTTGAATTGCAGGGTGTACAATCTGATTGAATATTTTGACAAGAAATAGATACACAAACAAACGGAAGACCTTGAGGGTTTTTAAAACCTTCAAGGTATCCCGTCGAGCAGATCATCCTCCCCAAAATATCCGGATTTCTGTGTGTGCCAATACCTGAAATTTGCCTCATTGTCAAACCAATCCATCACCTGATCCCTTTTCAGTTTGGTATGATTTGCAGAAATGCAAGTCAGGTAAGACGACCAGGGGTAATCCATCGCGTACTTGCTGTAGCNGTGTATGACCGGATTGTTGTGTATGTAAACCACCAGATTTCGGAAGAGAAGAGGGCTGGCAATTCNTTTGCGGTGGAAGGGATGTTCGAACAAACTACCGGTACGGTGGTAGCATCTGTTGAATGCCTTGGTATAGGCGTTGAAAAGGTTGGAAAAATACTGGTAGGGCGCTCTGGCGATACCCTCAGGNTTTTTATAACCTTGTGGGTTCCTCATTTCCGGAACCTCCAGGATTCGAACAAACAGGTGAAAATGGTTTGGCATCAGTACCCAGGCATAGGTATCTGCTATCGGCGAGATATGCTTGTCATACAGTTCCAGAAAATAGCCGTAGTTGTCAGCCTCCCGGAACAGTTTACAGCTGTTGATTCCACGGTTGTAAATGTGGTAATAGCTCCCGTGAACGAGTAATTCATTTTGGTTCATACTCGGGTGATGCCTGGTTCAATTGCAAGCATGAGATTTTCCGTTAAACAAGGGTATCTACCTAAATATACAGAAAATTTGTAACAAATACAAAAAAAATCCCTCAAGGTTTTCAAAACCTTGAGGGATTCTCCCAAGAAAAGCAAGATGTCTACTTCACGATCTTCATCTCATTGAGCAGGTATCCGGCACCGCCGAATTTATCCATGATGAAAAGCGTATAGCGGATGTCTACACTGATGGTCCTTTGCAGCAGGGGCTCGAAAATAATGTCGCTGCTCATGGACTCCCAGTTGCCGTCGAAGGCCGTGCCGATCAGTTCGCCTTTTGCATTCATCACAGGACTTCCTGAATTACCACCTGTGATGTCATTGTTGCTCAGAAAAGCAACCGGCATACGCCCGTCTTTCATGGCATACTGTCCGAAGTCCTTCGCATTGTAAAGCTCTTTGAGCCTGGCCGGAACTTCGAATTCATAGTTTTTAGGATCTTCTTTCTGCATGACTCCGTCCAGGGTGGTGATATAGTCATAGATCACCCCATCTTTCGGTGAGTAATTCAAAATTTTACCGTAGGTCATGCGCATCGTGGAGTTGGCATCAGGGTAGATGGCCTGTCCGGCTTTCATCTCCAGCATACCGGCAATGTACAACTTCTGACCGGCGGCATATTGGGTACGGTATTTTTCAAGCTCCATGTTGTATTTCATGAAGGCGGCTGAGATATCCCTTCCTGCAAGCAAGGCAGGATCCGACTCCATCAATTTTTTATCGCCCGCCTGGGCTGCCTTGAGTTTCTCTTCAGAAGTAAATACGGATGCATTGAACATATTATCCACATAGGCATCTATATTTCCCTGAAAATTGGTATCGATGGTCTTGTAGAAATTGGGAAGATCGCTGGCAGGAACCTTGTCCCTGAAGAGTTTGATCAGCGCCTTGGCAACCTTGATATCGGTCGAAACATTGTAGTCTTTGTAGAAATCGGCCGGGCTCATCTGGAAAAATCCTCCCCTGGCTCCTGCAGCTCCTGCACCACCCGGACCGCCTCTGCCTTCGCGCGGTGCTCTTTCTACCTGTGGTCCCAAACGCGTGGCGGCGGTAGTAAGTTCAATCGAACTGAGGGCTTCCATGTAAAACCTGGAAATAAAGAGGAGTTTGGCTCTTCCTTCTATCGCTTCCTTCACATCCGTCAACGCCTTGCCATATTTTGAAGCTCTGGCTGGATCGGCATTTACCCAATCGCTGAAAGTCTTCTCTTCAGCAGCCCTTCGTTCATATACTTTCAGCTTGGCAAAAGTTTCGTTCATGCCAAGCGATTTCTTCCAGGAGTTGGCAGAACCTGCATATTTGCTGGAATACTGCAACCTAACCTTCGGATCTGCCTCCATATCGGCCCAGATGATACCCTGACGAACACCCCTTACCAGGATGGTAACGGCATTGGAAATTTCGCTGGTCTCCTTCACTTCGTAGGAAGTCATGAAACGGTTGGTCCTGCCGGGATAGCCGATGATCATGGCCGGATCGTTCTGGTTGACGCCCTTCAGGGAGATGGTGAGGAATTTTTTTGGTTTGTAGGGAACATTGTCCTTGGAATATTCTGCCGGATTGTTGTCCTTGTCGGCATAGATGCGGAACATACTGAAATCACCGGTATGGCGGGGCCACATCCAGTTGTCGGTCTCTCCGCCGAATTTTCCGATCGAGGCCGGAGGTGCACCAACAAAACGAATGTCGGTGTAGGTTTTGGAAACGACCATGTAATATTGATTGTCACCAAAGAAGGAGACGACCCTTGCCCGCAGAAATTTGCTGTCACCCACTGCCTTGGCAGTCAATTGGTCCGATACGGTCCTGTAGGCCTCTTCCTTGGATTTTGGATCCTTGGCGGCATCCATGGCCTCTGTAACAGCCTTGGTCACGTCCTCAATCCTGTCCAGAAAAATGACAGTCAACCCCTTGGCAGGAAGTTCTTCGTCACGGTTCTTGGCAAAATAACCATTTTGCAGATAGTCGTGGTCGACGGTGCTCAGCTTCTGGATCGTACCAAACCCACAATGGTGGTTGGTCAAAACCAGCGCATCCTTGGAGATGATCTCCGCGGTACAACCACCACCGAAATGCAGAATTGCATCCTTCAGACTGGAGTTGTTGATGTCATAAATGTCTTTGGCAGAGAGTTTGAAACCCATCTCCGACATTTTTTTACTGTTCAGCTTCTGAATCAGCGGCAGCATCCACATTCCTTCGTCGGCCCTCAGGGAGCCGGCGGTCAGAATCAGGACAGACAGGAATAAAAGTCCGGTTCTTCTAAAGTTCATTTTGTTTTGAATTGGTTTTTAGCTTGTTAACAGTGCATGAGACTGACAATAATAACAAAAATGTGCAAAGAAAAAAATGAGAAATGATGTCAAATTGAACAGTCATAAACTTGTACCCTTAATGGACTGAATTTCCGCCGGATGGTTTAAATCGAGTGTCAGATTTATCAGTAAATGCGATTTGTCTTCCTCCTTTCCGAAGGGGAAATTCACATGGTGCCTATATCCGGAAATTTAAATTCATTATCTTTACTCAACGAGGCATAAAACTTGCCATCCATCAGCAGGTGTAATTGTGTACGAAAATTTTTTTCCTGACATGGTATTTGGGAAGATGACCTTTCAACACTGTCAATATCATTTCAAAATGAGGCAAATATGTAACTTGCTTACACTCCTGATACTGTTTCCTTTTCACAGTATGGGCCAGAATTTCAAGGTGGTGAACGAACCCTGGTTTATACGGATAGTCTGCGGAACAGAAAAATTAAGGTAGAAATTTGGTATCCAACAAGTGAAACAGATTCTTTGTCAGAACGAAAAACGGAGCTGCCGTTTGTTTTAAATCCAACAATAAGAGATGCAAGTGTGGTCCACAACCCTTTTACGCTCATTCTTCTTTCCCACGGAACGGGTGGGAATAGGTTTAGTTTGGCGTGGCTGGCAATCGAATTGGTGAAACAAGGTTACATGGTGGCAGCACCCGACCATTGGGGCAATACCTTCGACAATAAAATTCCTGAATATTTTGTTCGCTATTGGGAGAGACCTTTGGATGTGAGGTTTTTAATTACACATCTGCTTTCAGACAAATCTTTTTCACCCTTCATTGACAAGGAAAAAATCGGCATGGTAGGTTTTTCTTTTGGAGGTTATACCGCCCTGGCCCTGGCTGGTGCTGAATTAAACTGCGATTTGCTCAAAACCAGGTCGAAAACAACGGAGGGCAAGAAGGAATTCTGTATTCCGGAATTGGGCGACCTAAGAAAACTTATTGCTGAAATTCCATGTGACAGCATACAATCCTCCTTCAAGGACGACAGGATCAAGGCTTTTGTCGCATTGGCCCCGGCCCTGGGTTTGGGCTTTGATCAAGTGAAACAAACGAAGCACGCGACGGATCCAATCTTGATCATAGGTTCAGAAAACGATCAAATTGCACCGATAAAAACCAATGCCGAAAACTTCCATCAGCTGATACCTCATTCACGGTTGTTAACATTGGGCGGCAAAGCAGGTCATTACATCTTCCTGAATGAGGGAAATGAAATTTTAAAAAAAGAGGCAAAAAATTACTACGTTGATGATAAAGCTACGAACAGGAAAGCAATGCATGAATATGTTGAAAAAGTGATTACTGAATTTTTCCAGGCTAATTTGGGTAAGCAATAGGAAATAGCAATAATTTTTTTGTTCCGTCGCAGATGACATTTTGGTTGGCTGCCTGCTTTTTGCTTTCTTTATTTCCGGGAATGGAATTTGTTTCAATACACCAGACTCAGATTGCCATAAAATTTTAAGCGAATAAAAAAATCAAGTTTGATGCCAGTGAAAAGCCACTATCTACCTCTTTTGATTTGGCTGTTGTTAGGAATGGTCTCTTGCCTGCCAAAAACAAATGTCTCCGATGGCTTTGAATCCCCCGGATTGAGCTGGATATGGAGTTCAGACCGGATGGTGAAAGAGGCCTTGCAAATCCAGTCTCAGATCGTTCGTTCTGGCCATTCCGCTGCCAGAATCACCTTAAATCCCGGCGATGTATTGGAAAAGGGTGAGGGGAACAGCAACGATTCCGAGCGGGACGAGCTTCGCGAAGCCACTTTTCTGATGTCATCCGAGGGGAAGAAATATGAATTCAGGTTCAGTCTTTTCCTGCCTGCCAATTTCCCGATTGTTCCGACCAGATTGGTCATTGCCCAGTGGAAACAGTATTGTGGCGGTCAAAAGGAGTGCTCGGACGACAGCCCGGTCCTCGCGATCAGGTACATTTCGGGCAAATTGCACATCACCCTGCAAAATGACTCTGCAAGAACCATTGTCTACCAGACCACGCAGGAGATCAGGAGTAAATGGCTCGATTTTAAATTTCGAATACGTTTTTCGCGGCTGAACAACGGTCTGGTGGAGGCCTGGCTGAATGAAAATCAGGTCATCGACTATCATGGGGTCACCTGCTACTCCTCCAGAAAAGGATATGGAAGCTCGAGCCGCTTTTATTTCAAGACAGGATTGTACCGCGACCTGATGGCAGAACCCATGGTGATTTACGTCGACGAATACAGCAAAAAAGAGCTTACGGATTAATCGTTTTAGAAGTGAGTGCTATCCGGTAAACTGGATTTTCTGGAAGATGTGTTCATTTTCGCGAATGCTCCCTGACTGCTTTGAACTCAGAATCAGTATTCCATGCAGGCCATGCCGCCGAATTGGCCAGGTCTGTGCCAACATGGAAGAGCAATTTTGCATCCTCGACCACCCCATTCAGATCGTCGGTTTCGGGATGATATTCGTCGGAAGGGGTATGATAGGTCTCCTTCCAGTATTTGTCGACCAGCTTCATCGTCTCTGCCTTTCCGTACTTGACGGCATCTACATAGCCTTTGGCGTAGATGGCAGGCACTCCTTGTTTGACAAACGGGAACTGGTCGGACCGGAAAAACATTCCGTTCTCGGGATTTGGATCGGGGGCCAGATACCTGCCCTGCTTCACCGTCTCCTTTTCTACCCAGTTGTCGAGTTCAGATTGCCCGGAACCGGTGAGCATCACATCCCTGAATTTTCCCAGAAAAAGCATCACATCGGTGTTGATACAGGCTACTGTCCTGTTCATGGGAAAAAATGGATGTTCGGCATAGTAGCCCGAGCCAAGCAGTCCAGATTCTTCACTGGTGACGGATAAAAAGAGCAATGAGCGGTCAACCGGTTTGGACGACTTGAAGGCCCTGGCAATCTCCAGCATCCAGGCGACGGCACTTGCATTATCTGTTGCTCCGTTGTAGATGCTGTCGTTTTTAACTTTTGTTCCGATGCCAAGATGATCCCAATGGGCGGTGTAAACGATCACCTCACCCGGATGACCGCTTCCGCGGATCATTCCGCAGACATTGTGGCTGATTTTGGTCTCAAAATGGTTAAATATTTTGCCGGAGACCTTCACCGGTAGGGAAAAGGGCTTGAAATCCCTTTTCAGTGCCATCTGCTTTGCCTGTTCAAAGGTCATTCCGCAGGAGGTGAAAAGCTGTTCCGCAGCTGACTTTGAGATCCATCCTTCCAGTGCACAGCGATCTTTGTAGCCATTTTCAGACTGAAGATATAATTTGGTCGTTTCGCCGTTGTTACGGACCACATTCCAGGGATAGCCTGCCTGTTTCGTCTCGTGAATGATCAGACATCCTTTGGCACCCCGTCGGGCAGCCTCCTCAAACTTGTAGGTCCACCGGCCGTAATAGGTCATGGTGTTTCCCTTGAAATAGGAATCGGTAGTTCCAAATCCGGGATCGTTGATGAATACCAGAATGGTCTTCTCCTTCAGATCCATCCCCTGAAAGTCATCCCGCTGATATTCTGGTGCAGTGATGCCGAAGCCTGCGAATACAAGATCCGAACGATCGAGGCTGGGCACCTCTTCGTTTTTTCTCGAAAAGGATACATAATCGACCAACTTGTCCAGCTTGAGCAGACCTTTTGGCGTTTCAAAATCCAGGGTGCCGGAAATTTTGGAACTGACGGCCAGCAAGGGTACCTCCTGAAAATAGCTTCCGTGGTTGGCAGGTTCCAACCCAATCTCCTTCATTTGGGAGGAGATGTATTCGATGGTTAATTTTTCAGCACCCGTAGTGGGCATGCGTCCGGCAAATTGGTCGGAAGAGAGGGTGGCGATGTGTTTTTCAATGTTTTTATAGAGAATGGCATCTTCTCCTGAGTGTTTGCCTGTGCAGCCATAGGAGAGACAAAAGATGGCCAGGACAGAAAGGAACCTCGTTCTCATGGGAATTTGTTAGGTGTGGATGATTCAAATCCAAAGATAATCAGTCGGCGGGATTTCTCAACACGATTTATTGACTCCAGTTTCTAAGGAAGACTCCTCTATTTCAGTCGCTATTTTTGCAGTTCATCGCCCATTTTTGTCGGTTCGTCAGAATTTTGAAGCAAGATCATCAGTGCGTGTTCATTTTTGTCCCATCAACCAAAAATCATAACCATGAGACAATTTTTATTTTTCACATTGATAATCCTGGGTTCAGTAACAGCTTTGGGGCAGACGTCCCAAACCATCCGCGGAGTGGTCCGGGACAAGGAGTCCAAGATACCGTTGCCGGGTGCCTCTGTGGTGCTGATCGGTTCCAAACCGCTTAAGGGAACCATGACCGACCGGGATGGAAATTTCAGACTCGATCGCATCGCCATTGGCAGGCAGGATCTTCAGGTCAGTTTTGTTGGTTACAGACCAGCCCTCCTGCAGGGAATCATCGTTAATTCTGTCAAGGAGGTGGTGATGGAGGTGGATCTGGAAGAGAACGTGGTTACCGGGCAGGAGGTGGTTGTCACCGCCTCTTCGCGGAAAGAGGAGCCCCGCAACAGGATGGCCTCCGTGAGTGCGCGCTCCTTCACCGTGGAGGAGACGGAGAAATATGCCGGCAGCCGGGGTGATGTGGCCAGAATGGCAATGAATTATGCCGGGGTCTCCTCTGCCAACGATCAGCGCAATGACATCGTCATTCGAGGCAACTCCCCCAGCGGACTCCTTTGGAGACTCGAAGATGTTGATATTCCCAATCCGAACCATTTTGCCGAAGGAGGTACTACCGGTGGTCCCGTTGGTATGTTGAACAACAACCTGCTCGAAAACAGTGATTTTTTTACCGGCGCATTTCCGGCACAATACGGCAATGCCCTGAGTGGCGTTTTTGACCTGAACATGCGCAACGGCAACAACCAGAAATACGAACACCTTTTCCAGGTTGGGTTCAATGGCTTTGAAGCAGGTACGGAAGGTCCCTTCAACCAGAACCATAAATCCTCCTACGTAGCCAACTTTCGCTACTCCACCCTCGAACTGGTAAGCGGATTCATCAACCTGGGAACCACAGGTGTACCCAAATACAAGGATTTCTCCTTTAAACTCAATTTTCCCTTGAAAAAGGGCAAAATTACCGTGTTCGGACTGGGTGGCGACAGCAAAATAACCATGCTCGACAAAAACAACGGCAAACAGCAGAACATCTATTCCGCCGAAGGCCAGAACCTGGTGAACGGCTCAACAATGGGTACGCTCGGAGTTTCCTATACCCGGTTTCTGGACGATCGCACCTACCTGAAGCTAATCTTGTCGGGCGTGTACCAGGACGGAGGTACTACCATCGACACCCTGGATGTCAATTCAGTGGCACATCCAAACATCGACCACCATTACGCCGAATTCCGCACCTCGCTGACGGGATTTGTCAACAAAAAATACAACAGCCGTCTTTCTGTTCGAAGCGGATTCTCAGTCGATCGGATGGGCTTCAACCTGTTGACAAAAACTTTCAACCATCAGGCGAATGGTCTTCTTCCCGTGATCGATGACAGCAGGGGACTCGGCAATGGGGTAACCATGTATCAGCCTTATTTTCAGGCCATCTACAAGTTTAGCAATGATTTCAGCGTGGTACCTGGTCTCCATTACAGCTATTTTAACCTGAACGGATCCTCCGGGTTGGAACCCAGATTGAGCTTTAACTGGCAGCTGTCGGATAAGCAAAAATTGAGTTTGGGTTATGGACTTCATTCGCGCACACAAACGCTATCCACTTACTTTCTTGGTACAAGAATGCCGGATGGCTCACTGACGGAAACCAACAAAAATGTGGGACTGACAAAATCCAACCAGTTTGTGCTGGCTTATGACAGGTCCATCGCATCAAATACCCGGTTCAAGGCGGAAGCCTATTACCAGGGCATTTACAACGTTCCGGTTCAAACGAGCAAGAGCTCCTTCAGCATGCTGAATACAGGCGCTACCTGGGGCGTGAACGAAGAAGACAGTCTGGTAAACAAGGGCACAGGCAAGAATTACGGGCTCGAATTTACCCTGGAGAAATTTTTCAGCAAAAACTTTTATTATCTTTCTACCCTGTCGCTTTTTGAGTCGAAATACAAGGGCAGTGACGGAATCGAAAGAAATACGGCTTTCAACGGAAATTACGTCTTTAATTTCCTGGTAGGGAAGGAGATTCCTCTGAAAAACAACTCAGCAATCAATCTTGATTTCAAGGTAACCTACGCAGGAGGGAAAAGATATACACCGGTCGATCTGTTGGCTTCACAAGCGGCCAATACTACCAAATATGACGATACAAAAGCGTTTAGTCAGCAGTTTAATCCTTTCCTGAAGGCGGATATCAAGGTTGGGTACCGGGTAAACTGGCGCAAGATTTCGCAGGAATGGATCGTTTACGTCGAGAACTTTACCAACCACGACAACATGTTGATGCAATGGTACAGTACCTCTACCAAACAGGTGAAAAATATCAGCCAGCTGGGATTCTTTCCAATGATGCAATATCGGTTGAGATTTTAATATTTTTGATTACCAACAAGAAAGTAAAATCAAGAATATTTTTGAGATCATTTTGATCGTTTTTGTGCCATCCAATTTATTTTTTAAAATTTTTGCAGATGAAAAATCAGCAGCAGGATTTGAATCCTTTCTTGAATTTTTTATATCCCAAAAGGCATTTTTGGCGGGAATATTTGATTCGATATGCAGGAATCCTGGTCATCTCCCTTATTTCAACCTGGCTTGAACTGGATTACCATTACGGAGAAGGGGGATTCCTGGGTGCCTTTCTGGTCTCCTTCATTCGCACAGCCCTGATTTGGAATGGCAGCATGCAGATCATCATGTATTCTGTCAGCAGGTTTTCGATGTTCAAGGAGACTTTGAAAATTATAGTTTTTCAGCTCACTACGCTTTCCGTTTATGTATTGCTGGTCGAATTCGGAGAGATGATCACGGTAAAATACTTTTTGAAAATTAACCTGACAGGTACCGAGAAGCTAGCTTTGGTCATTGTGTCGCTGATCCTCACCTTCATGATTAGTTCCATCTACGCCTCAGTATCCTTTTTCCTCCAATGGAAAGAAAATCTGCTCCGATCGCAGGCACTCGAAAAGGCCAATCTGGAAGCACGCTACGAGACCCTGCGCAACCAGGTCAATCCGCATTTCCTCTTCAACAGCCTCAATACGCTGGTGATGCTTGTGAACGACAATCCGGTAGCCACAAGGTACGTGGAGAGCATCGCCGAGATCATGCGGTACATGCTTCAGTCGCGCGACAAGGAGGCAGTCCTGGTAAGGGATGAACTGAACATTGCCCGGGAATATGTCTTCATTCAGCAAAACAGGTTTGGTGAACGGTTGAAGGTGGAATTTGACATTCCGGAACAGTATTATCATTTTGCGATCGCCCCGCTTGCACTTCAGATGCTGCTTGAAAATGCCATCAAGCACAACGTGGTTTCAAAGGAGCATCCCTTGCTGGTAAGGGTTTATGTAGAAGAAAACAGGTTCGTGGTGATAGAAAACAGCATCAAACCAAAATTGGACAAGGACCCCTCCACGGGAGTCGGACTGGAGAATATTCGCAACAGGTATCTCTACCTGACAGGTAAAGAGATCATCATCAAACAGGAAAACGGTATATTTATGGTCCGTCTGCCCCTTTTTGAAAAACCACTTTAAAAATGAACCCAACTTTGGTCACTTTAGTTCACTTTAGTCACTTTACCTCACTTTTCAATCACCACCCTCATGAAAATACTGATTGTTGAAGACGAAGAACTGGCCGCTGGCCGGCTGGCGCAAATGATCAAAAAAGCCGAACCGGATGCCCTCATTTCAGGACCGCTGGATTCCGTTTCGGAAACGGTTAAACATTTGAACTCTGGTGCCGTATATGACCTGATTTTTATGGACATCCAGCTGGCAGACGGGAAGAGTTTTTCCGTTTTCGAACAGTGCAAAATTCTTACCCCCGTCATTTTTACAACGGCATACGACGAGTTCGCCCTGCAGGCTTTCGAGCACAACAGCATTGACTATTTGCTGAAACCTGTCAACCAGGAGAAACTGAATGTCTCGCTCGACAAATTCAAAAAATTAAAGGAGTATTTCGGTGCCGATGATTCGAATGCCAGAATCTACGAAATCATCAAAAGTCTTCACCTGCCGGGAAAATCGTCTTACAAGGATCGCTTTCTGGTGAGCAAGGGTGACTCAATGGTCCCCATCAAAATAGGTGAAATAGCCTGTTTTTTTGCGGAGGAGAAGGCCGTTTTCCTGCTGACGCACGACAACAAGCGACACCTGATCCCCCATACCATCGATGAGCTGTCTGAAAAGCTGGATCCAAAACTCTTTTTCAGGGTGAACAGGCAGTACATCCTTTCGGCGGAGTCAGTGCGAACGGTCTACAACCATTTCAATTTTAAGCTGAAAGTCGAATTGAAGGGGGATCCTCGTGCGGAGATTCTGGTGAGCCGTTCCAAAACAACAAGTTTTAAGGCCTGGATGAACGGGGAGAATTTTGTAGACAGATAGAAAAAATACAAAATCTCCGGGAGAGACTTTGCCCGGTTTCCCAGATTCATCCGATGCCTGTGAAAGCAAAAGCAACCAGCATAGACACTTTCTCCTAAAGATTATTGACCCTCCCTTTCAGCTTGTGTCTGGTCTTGTGCGTCTGATGGGAGGTTTTATTGCCAAAATCCTTGCTGACGATACTGATATTCCCATCCACCTCCAGGACGGCCAGTTTC
>TBL_comb47_HYPODRAFT_10000631_pt1 | contig 46524 bp, 45 predicted proteins | sample TroBogypolimnion_40_FD_10682 | JGI IMG/M metagenome (IMG submission 10682)
TCGTTGAAGTCCCAACGGATGTGGTGCGCCAAGGTGGAGGCATAGGCGTTCACGAGCAGGGTCGACGTCATGATCGGATCGACGTCCGGCCCTCCGGCGATAATTCCGTATTCCGTCTCGATACCGAGCAGTTTCGCAAGTGCCACCCTTTGACCCTAACGCCCGACTTGGGGTGTCGCGAGCGCTGAGGCATCAGTGATCACGCCCGTTGTGTTAGAGGTACTGCCCCGTTCCCACATGCTCGATGGCCCGTCCGCCGATCGCATCGTCGTCCTTGGTCACGAGGGTGCGGACATAGACAATGCGCTCGCCTTTCTTGCCAGAGATCCGAGCCCAGTCGTCGGGATTAGTGGTATTCGGCAAGTCTTCATTCTCCTTGTACTCCTGGCGAATCGAGTCGATGAGGTCTTGTGCTCGAATACCCGTCCCGGTGCCCGCGATTTCTCGTTTGATCGCAAGCTTTTTGGCTCGCCGTACGATGTTCTCGATCATTGCTCCCGAGGCAAAATCACGGTAAAAAAGAATTTCTTTGTCGCCGTTCTGGTAGGTCACTTCGAGGAATTGGTTCTCCTCGTCGCTTCGGTACATCTCGACCACGGTGGCTTCAATAATTGCCTGCGCAGTTTTTGCCGGGTCACCTCCGCCGAGATCAATAACTTCTTTCGCGTCCAAGGGCAGATCTGGGGTCAAGTAGCGAGAAAAAATCTGGGCGGCCGACTCCTCGTTCGGTCGCTCAATCTTGATCTTCACATCGAGCCGTCCTGGGCGAAGAATCGCTGGGTCGATCAGATCTTCACGGTTCGACGCGCCAATCACGATTACATCTCGAAGCGTTTCAACCCCATCGATTTCCGCTAGGAGTTGAGGAACGACCGTCGACTCCATGTCGGAGCTAATACCGGTCCCACGGGTTCGAAAGAGCGAGTCCATCTCGTCAAAGAAAATGATCACCGGAACCCCTTCTTCGGCTTTTTCGCGGGCACGCTGGAAGCAGAGTCGAATTTGGCGTTCTGTTTCACCAACATACTTATTCAGCAACTCCGGCCCCTTGATGTTGAGGAAGTAACTCCTCGTGTTTTTATTTCCAGTGACCTCGGCAACTTTTTTAGCCAGCGAGTTGGCAACCGCTTTTGCGATCAACGTCTTCCCACAACCGGGAGGCCCATAGAGCAAGATTCCTTTCGGAGCGGGAAGTTGGTAGGTTCCAAAGAGCTCGCGATGGAGATACGGCAGTTCGACGGCGTCGGTGATGGCTTCGATTTGCTGATCGAGGCCCCCCACGTCGGCATAGGTGATGTCGGGAACCTCTTCGAGGACCAGGTCTTCAACCTCTTGGCGATCAAGTCGTTCCACCAAGAGTCCGGCCCGCGCATCGAAGAGCAACGCATCACCCGCGCGCAGGGTGGTCTCTTGGAGCGCGCTGGCCACTTCACACACACGCTCTTCATCGGCTCGGCCAAAGACAATCGCCCTTGTCCCATTGTCGAGAAGTTCTTTTAGTTTGACAACCTCTCCTGATCGCTCTCCTTGACGGGCGAGGACAACACTCAGCGACTCGTTCAAGACCACTTCATCACCGCGGTTGAGGACGCCAGGATCAATATCGGGGCTGAGCGAGACGCGCATTTTTCTGCCCGTCACAATGACGTCGATGGAGCCATCGGGGTTGATACCGAGGAAGGTTCCATAAGACGAGGGTGGTTGCGTTAATTTATCGACTTCATCACGCAGCGCAGCGAGTTGTTCTTTCGCTTGTTGAAGTGCGAAGCCCAGGCGATCATTCTGTGATCGAGATTGACTAAGTTGTCCCGAGATGTCGAGAATTCTCTCCTCGAGGATCTCGAGCTGGCGCGACTGGTCAGTTTGTTCGAACGCACTTGAGGCGTGCTGGTCGCCCTGGTGAGCAACATCGGCACGGAGGGCATCGATGGCGTCGCCGACGTCGCTGAGGTCGGCGAGGATTTCTGAGTCCGGGCTGGTTTTGTCGTCGTGCTTGTTGATGTCGTCCATGGTTTCCTCCCTGATCGCTCACCCTATCCGCTGGGAATATCCCATGGCGACCAGGTCGCACAGAGGCGAGGCCTCAGGCGATAGCATCAACATTGTTCTAATGGCAAAATAAATTCGCCGAACTGTGGCGAACGAATCAAGGAGTTTTGAATGAAAGTCTGGATCGACCAAGACCTCTGCACCGGTGACGGGCTCTGTGAAGAGATCGCACCCGCGGTGTTCACGCTTCTCGACGATGGTTTGGCCTATGTGAAGGATGGTGCTGACGTGAAGGATCAGCCAGGTGGATCCGCTGGAATGGCCAATGTCCCATCAGAACTCGAAGAAGCAGTCGTCGAGGCCTCTGAAGAGTGCCCGGGCGAATGCATCTTCATTGAGGCCGATCCCGCTTAAGTCGCCTCGGGTTTTTCAATCCTGCGCGCAGTCGTGAGGAAGCCCGTGTGGGCAACCATGCGATGGTCCGGTCGGACACTTCGGTCCTCGATGTGCCAGCTTCGACGCAAAATCTCAACAGTTTCCGCAAGCCCAAACCCGTAACGATTTAATGCGCCTCGCAGTTGTGCAGTCTGATTAATGGTTGGGAGATAACTCAAAAAGATCCCCCCAGGCCTCAACGCTGTGTGCGCGTGTTCAACGACATTCCATGGCTCTGGCATGTCAAGAATGATGCGATCCAAGGCGACTTCTTCAATGCCCTCAGTCACGTCGCGTATCTCTATCCGATAATCAACGTCGGTTCCGAGCATTGCGTGAACGTTCTCGGTGGCCCGCTCGGCAAAGTCTTCCCGGATCTCATAGCCAATCACCGAAGCTCCGGCGCGCACCAAGGTCATCGAAAGCGCTCCGGAACCCACACCTGCTTCGAGAACCCGCATGCCTGGCCCAATATCTGCAGCGATCAAAATAGCCCCTAAGTCTTTCGGGTAGATCACCTGGGCCCCTCGTGGCATTTTCACGACCACATCCGCCAAAGTTGGGCGCAGGATCAGAAACGAACGGTCGGTCGAACCTTTGATCATGCGGCCCTCATCGAATCCAATAATGTCGTCATGGGCCACGATGCCCGCATGGGTATGGAACGACGTACCGGGAACCATGGTGACGAGATAGTGCCGATCCTTGGAATCAACGAGGAGAATGCGCTCACCAGCCTGAATCGGCTTCACTGGCGGCAAGGTGGTCACCGAGTAGGTGAGTCTGGCGACTCACCTAGGGAGATGAGGTACCGTTCGCCCCGTTTGAGGGAAATCGTTTCAGCGCTTTGAGCTCGATGTGCTTTGTCCTTGCGCAGGATATGTGCTGCGAGCGCCACCACAAACCAAGACCAGTGTCCTCCGGTGGTGCCCTTACGTAGCCCTGTTCGGTAGAGATAATTAATCAGTGCGGTCATTTACATCCTTCGAATTTCAACCACTGGCCGCGAACGAGTACCCCGTCGGCGACCAAAGACGTACGTCACTGCGAGGGCCAAGAACGCAAAGGCTCCGGCAATCCCTGCTGCTTTGGTTCCCGTGTCCACGATCGACTGAGAAGAGTCATCGACAAGGCCGCGTAATGCAGCCTCGAGGTCTTCCTTCGTTATCGGCGTTGGTGCGTCGTTCATTTCGAGGCTCCCGGCTTTGGGAGACGACGCTTGGCGGGACCACTGACGATTCGCCAAAGGGCCACGGCGATCATGGCGACGGCGACAAGCGCCACGATGAGATAGGGAACCCACGAGAGGTTGCCGTGGAAGGCCCCGGTCTCTTCTTGGAGGACCCGCAGGAGAGACACTAAGAGGAGAACAAAACCCATGGCGAGAAAAATTGAGCCGATCGCGCCAAAGGTGACAAAGCGACTGAGGGCTTTGAGCGGATCAAGAGTTTCTTGCTTGAAGTAGTCAATGACCAAGGAAACAACGCTGCTCCCCCGTTTCCTCAGAGACTCAAAGATCTTCTTTTTGATCATCTTCCTATCCTACTTGCGCTCTCGAAGAATGTACGTCGACGTGGCTCGGGCGACCTCACGGCCTCGGTCATCAGTGACCGATGCCTCAGCAAAGGCAACGCGAAAGCTCCCCGAAGTCACGGCCGCACACACGGTCAAAATCGACCCGGTGGAAACCGAAGCAAGGAGGGTAATCTTCATTTCTGCGTTGGCGACCGACACGGACCGACCCTGGACTGACGTGACGACAGAGGCTCCCATCGCTGAATCACAAAATGCGGCCAGGAATCCACCCTGCATAATTCCCGCTGGATTTTCGAATCGCTCGTGGGCAGTCATACGCCACGTGGTGATCCCAGGGGTCGTTTTGTCGATGCAGACCATTCCAAGAGTCAGGTCGCTATTCGGGGGGACCTGAAGAGATTTGCCGGCCATTCCCTGACGATACCCGAGCCCAGCGTCCTCACAGTACCTTGATGCTTTTTAGTAGGGTCACACTATGACTGATCAACTTGGTGGTGTAAGCGGCGGCGAAGAGTGGGAACAACTCGCAGTAAAGACAATTCGTGCATTGGCAATGGATGGCCCGAGGAAAGCAAGTTCTGGTCACCCGGGGACAGCGATGGCGCTCGCACCGGCCGCCCATGTGCTGTTCTCCCGCATCATGAAGTTCGATCCCACAGATCCCCACTGGCCGGATCGAGATCGTTTCGTCCTGTCCTGCGGTCACGCGTCAATTCTTCTTTACTCCATGCTCCACCTAACGGGTTACAAGGTGTCGCTCGATGACTTGAAGTCATTTCGCCAACTTGGTTCGATCACCCCGGGTCATCCTGAGAACGAAATGACGCAAGGAGTCGAAGTGACGACCGGTCCTCTCGGTCAAGGTGTGGCCAACGCTGTGGGCATGGCGGTCGCTGAACGCTTCTTACGAGCGCAGTACGGCGTTGAGTTGAGTGATCACCATATCTGGGCGTTTGCGGGTGATGGCTGCCTCGAAGAGGGTATTTCGCACGAAGCCGCTTCCTTGGCGGGCCACCTTGGTCTCGGTCGATTAGTGATGTTGTACGACGACAACCACATCACCATCGATGGACCCACGGAGTTGGCCCTGAACGACAAACCAGCCGAACGCTTCCGTGCTTATAACTGGCACGTGATTGAACTCGGTGAGCAATCGAACGATCTGACGGCTCTTGAGCAGGCTTTCCGAGACGGTGCAGCAGAAGAAAACCGACCGACACTCATTGTCTTGCGCTCACATATTGGGTGGCCATCGCCTGAATTCACTGACTCTCCCAAGGCACACGGCGACCCGTTTCCTCCAGAAGAAATTGCCCGGACGAAGAAACTGATGGGCTTGCCAGAAGATGAGTCGTTCTACGTGCCCGATGAAGTGATCGCTGGGTATCAGCACGCCCTCGAGCAAAATCGCTCCAAGAGGGCATCATGGACTGATCGCGTGACGGGTGCTGGCGACAAAGGCAAAGCATTGCTGGAGCAGATGAACGGTGACGTGTCGGCGGGATTGGCACAGCCAGTCCCCGACTTCGAGGTAGGCGCGCAGGTTGCAACGCGTCACTCCTTCCAAAAGTCGTTGAACGCAACGGCGAAGGGCCTGCCGGCGATTTTGTCGGGGTCCGCAGACCTGACCGGGAACACTGGAACCAAGCTCGACGATGGAATGACGCAATCGCTTGAAGATCCGGGCGGCAATCAGCTGCACTACGGAATCCGAGAGCACGCCATGGGCGGGGCAATGACGGGAATGGCCCGCCACGGCGGGGTTCTTCCCCTCGGCGGAACCTTCTTTGTGTTTAGTGATTACATGCGTGGTGCCGTCCGGGTGGCGGCGATCAGTGAAGCGAAGGTGTTTTACATCTGGTCACACGACTCAATTGGTGTCGGCGAAGACGGGCCAACTCATCAACCCATCGAGCACTTGGCTTCGCTGCGGGCGATGCCTGGTCTGACCGTTCTCCGTCCGGCCGACGCATATGAGTGCGACGCTGCGTGGCGCGCGGCGTTGGAGTGCGAGGGGCCAGTGGCAATGATCTTGGCTCGCCAGAACACGCCGGTCCTGGCACAAACGAAAGCCCTGGCTCCAGGAAGAGTGCGAAACGGCGCCTACGTCCTCGATGAGAAAGGTGACGGCGATCCTCAAGTCATCTTGGTGGGCACCGGGAGCGAAGTCTGGCTCTGTCTCGACGCGGCCGACGCCCTGGCCGCAGACGGGATTGCCTCACGGGTGGTCTCGATGCCGTGCTTTGAGTGGTTCGAGGCTCTGGACATCGCCGCACAGGCTGAGGTATTGCCAGCGGAGATTCCCGTACTCTCCGTTGAAGCAGGGTCGACCTTTGGTTGGAGTCGCTATGCCGATGAATCAATCGGTATTGATCGCTTTGGCGCAAGCGGTCCAGGGGCCAAGGTCTTCGAATATTTCGGGTTCACCGCCCCTCGGATCGCTGAAGCGGCCAAATCATTGATTCATGCCCCCAAAGGACCGCGACGCGCTCGGCGCTAGTCAAGCGAGAGTTTGGTTGCTGCGATGACCCCTGACTCTTTCCCCTACGCTCTATCTCAGGGCCACGCCACGAAAGCACCAATTCATGACCATTGAGATCTCAACGTTTGTATCTGAGATGACCGATGAAGAGTTGCGTGCCCATGCACGTGCTGTGCGCGACAAAGCCCACGGCACACGGATCACTTTTTCACCGAAGGTTTTTATTCCCCTGACCATGCTGTGCCGAGACCGCTGTGGTTACTGCACCTTTGCCAAGGCGCCCGCTCGACTCGACCATCCCTACCTCGAGATCGACCAAGTCCTGGCGATCGCTCAGAGGGGGAAAGAGCATGGCTGCGCTGAAGCGCTCTTCACGTTAGGTGAACGGCCCGAACTTCGCTATGACATTGCTCAGGACTGGTTGACTTCGCACGGCTATGACTCCACGGTTCACTACATCGCCGAAGCAGCACGTGCTGTTGTTGTCGAGACGGGCCTCCTCCCCCACATCAATGCTGGTGCCCTTTATCGAGATGAACTCGCACTCGTTCGGCCAGTCTCAGCGAGTCAAGGGATGATGGTCGAGTCCCTCCGTGACGATCTCGAGGCTCATCGACTCGCCCCGGACAAACTGCCCGATCGTCGATTGGCGACTTTGGATGCCGCTGGTGAGCTTGGTATTCCCTTCACGACAGGTCTGCTCATCGGGATTGGCGAGAATCGCGTCGACCGCATTCAAGCGCTCGAAGCAATTGCCACGTCGGCGAGAACCTACGGCCACGTCCAAGAGGTCATTATCCAGAACTTCCTGCCGAAGCCTGGAACCTTGATGGCCCATGCGCCTGCGGCACCCCTCGATGAGTTCTACTGGACGATCGCCGCAGCTCGAGCGATTTTGCCGTCAGACGTGCACCTCCAAGCTCCTCCAAATTTGAGCGATGACGTTCAACCGCTACTGGATTCAGGTATCGATGACTTCGGCGGCGTTTCGCCGGTTACCATCGACCATGTCAACCCCGAACGAGCATGGCCTGATCTTGAGTGGCTCTCTGAAGCGACTGCCGCACACGGCTTTAGCCTTGCTCCCCGGCTCACGCTGTATCCCGAGTACGCACTCGATCCAGAGAAGTGGCAAGACCCAGCAATGCGAACGCCAATCTTGCACCTTTCTGATGCCGAAGGCCTGGCGCGAGACTCTCGCTGGTTTTCCGGTGGTGATGAAGCACCACCGTCACTCCTGACCCTGAGTACGACATCGCGAATCTCAGGCGCAGTCGGTGAGGTCCTGGATGGTGTGGCACAAGGCGAAGAGGTGGGCATCGAAGAGATCGTGACGCTTTTTTCAGCGCGCGGCCCTGAAGTGGCCATGGTCTGTGCTGTCGCCGACGAATTGAGGAAATCAATCGTAGGCGATGACGTGACCTACGTGATTAATCGCAACATCAACTACACCAACGTCTGCACGTTTAAGTGTCGTTTCTGTGCGTTCTCAAAAGGCCCACTGTCGCTCAACCTGCGCGGCGACCCCTATCTCTTGGATCTCGATGAGGTAAGCCGCAGGGTTGCTGAAGCCGAGGAAGAGGGGGCCACCGAAGTTTGCATGCAAGGTGGTATTCATCCCTCGTTCGACGGAAACTATTACCTTGATGTTCTCGAAGCCGTGAAGCGAGGTTCTGAGAAAATCCATATCCATGCCTTCTCTGCACTCGAGGTCTTTGAAGGTGCTCGTCGATCTGAGATGAGCATCGAGGCTTACCTCACCGAGCTCAAAGCCCGGGGCCTCAAGACTCTGCCGGGAACCGCCGCTGAGATTTTAGACGATGAGATCCGAAAAATCCTTTGTCCCGACAAGATCAATACCGATCAGTGGCTGGAAGTTCATGAAACAGCGCACCGAGTAGGACTTCGATCGAATGTGACCATTATGTTTGGCGCGGTTGAGCAACCTCAATCCTGGGCGCGCCATATGATTCGTACTCGAGATCTTCAAAAGCGCACCGGTGGCTTTACCGAATTTGTTCCGCTTTCGTTTGTCCACATGGCGACACCGATCTTCCTCAAAGGCAACTCTCGCAAAGGTCCCACCTTTCGCGAAGCACTCCTTATGCACGCAATAGGACGCATTGCCTATCGAGAGACGATCCCGAACATCCAGGTGAGTTGGGTAAAGCTCGGAGTGCAAGGTTCAGCGCAGATTCTCAATGCTGGAGCCAATGACATGGGTGGAACCTTGATGGATGAAAATATTTCCCGAGCAGCAGGCGCATCTCATGGACAGCGAATGGAGACGGCTGACCTCGAAGCCATCGTGGCGCCGCTCGGACGACCGCTTGTACAGCGGACCACACTCTACGGCCGGCCGTGAGTTCTCCACGCCCTTCTCTCGAAGAGGCGTATACCAAACTCAGTCGTCTTTTAAGCGATGAATCAATGAGTGCTCAGCAACGGTCGATCGTGGGGTCATTGTTGAGCACTATTGACCACCTAGCGCTGGCGGGGAGTGATCTGCTCGATTTGAAAATTGCCGACACTGCGCTTCAAGAGATGAGTGATGCCTTCGACATGTTCAGGCCGTACCGTCACGTGAAAAAACTCACGATGTTTGGATCAGCACGAACGAAAGCTCACGATCCGATTTATGAACTAGCGGTCCGCCTCGCCGAACGACTCGCCGACCATGACTGGATGGTGATCACGGGAGCCGGTCCAGGAATTATGGAAGCAGGGATTGAGGGTGCGGGAGCAGACCGCTCATTTGGGGTCAACATTCTGCTTCCCTTCGAACAGGGAGCGAATGCGCTTATTGCGCTAGACCCAAAATTGGTTGAGATGCGCTATTTTTTCACTCGCAAACTGATGATGGTCAAAGAGTCAGATGCCTACGCAGTGCTGCCAGGTGGCTTTGGAACGCTCGATGAAGTTTTCGAGCTCCTCACCTTGCTGCAGACAGGTAAAGCCCAGCCCGCACCTCTTGTCCTCGTTGACACGCCCGCAAGTGGTTACTGGGAAGCTTGGAATACGTTTCTCTCAGATCATGCGGTGGCAAGTGGCTATATCTCAGCCGAAGACGAGGCGCTGTATCGAATTGTCCAGAGTACCGACGATGCTATGGAAGAGATCACGCGCTTTTACGCAAACTACGACTCTCTTCGCATGGTGGGAGCGAACATGATTGTGCGCTGTCACGTCACTCCTACGCCTGAACAAGTAGAGCAACTGAACGATGAGTTCGCTGACATTTTGCTGGCCGGTCGAATCGAGACGACGGGTCCTACCTCAGCGGAACAAGCAACTCAGGATCGCCTCGAACTACCCCGACTGACGATGCAATTCGATCGCATGCACTATGGACGATTGAGAACCATGATCGATCGTCTCAATAGTTTTGTCCTTTAGGACAGAGATCTACTGATCGTCGCCGAGGTCAATTGTGGCCAGGAGGTGACGAGCTTTTTCGGCACTTCGACGGGCCCGTGTGACGAGTTTCTCAGCTTTCGCCGAGGGTGACTGTTTCGGATCCGCATCATGCATGGCTTTATGGAGAAGGTTGATTGCCACGTCGCTCATGCGATCGATGGCAGCATCGAGGTGATCGATGCTCGATTGAACATCGTCATCGTGATTAGCCACCGCTCCTACCCTCTCGTTCGATAACGGTCAATTCACCTGCTTGATATTGAGATCGGAGAACCTTCTTGTCGAACTTTCCCACCGAGGTCTTCGGAATACTTTCCATGAAGGTCCAACGCTCTGGCATCCACCACTGAGCGATTCGTCCTTTGAGGAAAGCGCAGAGTTCTTCAACGTTGGCCACGGACCCCGGAGTGAGTACCACGCATACAAGCGGGCGCTCCTGCCATCGGGGATCAGGTACGGCAACGACTGCGGCTTCAAAAACATCCGGAGAGGCCATGACCTCATTTTCAAGCTCAACTGACGAGATCCACTCCCCACCCGACTTGATGACGTCTTTCGTCCTGTCTGAGATCGTCATAAACCCATCGCCGTCGATCGAACCAACGTCGCCCGTCCGTAGCCATCCGTCATGGAATTTCGAAGGATCATCATCGAGATAGTACGAAGCGGTCACCCAGGGCCCCGCTACTTCGAACTCCCCGACCGACTCGCCATCGCGAGGAAGCACGGTTCCATCATCATCCACGACCCGTACTTTGACGCCAGCGAGGATTCGTCCAGCCTTGACTCGATAATCCATGGCTTTCGCTGGATCGGAACGATGCGGTGGGATTGCCATCGCAGCCAATGGGCTGGTCTCGGTCATGCCCCACCCTTGAAGGATGGTCACGCCAAATTGTTGTTCGAATGATTCGATCAAGGTCCGCGGTACTGCTGAGCCACCCGCGGTAACCGCTCGGATGGAACTTAAGTCGATTTGTTTATCCTGAGCTACTCGCAACAGGTCATTCCATACCGTGGGCACGCCACAGGCAATCGTGGGTCGAAGGTCCGGGATAATCCGAGCGAGAGCGTCCCCCATCATGTGCTGTTGAGGGAGCACGAGGTCACAGCCACTCATCCATGCGGCATAGGGCAAGCCCCAGGCGTTGGCGTGAAACATCGGTACGATCGCCAGGACCCGATCGGCCTCGCTCACGCCAATTGAGTTCGCCGATGTTTCGGCCATGGAGTGAAGATACGTGGACCGATGACTATAGACAACTCCTTTTGGATTGCCCGTCGTGCCACTGGTGTAACACATGGCCGCTGCGGCGTTCTCGTCGAGAAGCGGCCACTCTTCAAATGGTTGGGCAACATCGAGAAGTTCTTCATAACGCAAAACGCTGCCGAGTGCACTGGCGTCTCCGGTGCCGGCCACAATGATGAACTCAACGCTTGTTAACTGATCCTTGACGCCGGCGAGAAGTGGAACCAGGACATCGTCCACGATTATGACGCGGTCCTCAGCGTGATTAATGACATAGGCCAATTGCTCAGGGAAAAGGCGAATGTTGAGTGTGTGGAGCACTGAACCCATAGAAGGAATGGCGAGATACGCTTCCATGTGGGTCTGGTTATTCCAAAGAAACGTGCCGACCCGATCTCCTCGAAGGACACCCAAGGCTGTCAGGGCGGAGGCGAGCTTTCGGGCTCGGAGTGCAACCTCAGCAAAGGTCGCCACCTCGTAATGGTCATCAAAGACAGTCGTGACTTCGCTCTTGGAAAATATCTGCTCCCCAACGTCAAAGAGATCACTAATCAGTAGCGGTCGTTGTTGCATCGTGCTGTTCATTGCCCACCTCGTCTTGATTCCTTGCATCGTATCTGTCCTGCTCAGTCTTTCACCGCGACCGTTGCGCCTGTGGTCAATCGGCATCGACGACTCATCCCCTTTGCGGCCCTCGCTGGCATGTTGCTGTTGATTGTGACACTTGGGCTCGTCGGACTTCTCGGGGCCTCTCTCGTCTCGAGTCCCTCACAAGGCTCGGGCTCCCTGGCCGGACCAGCAATCTCACCCGCATGGGAGATTCTGGAGGAGGAAGCGGTCCAAACCTGTCCAGGTCTTCCCTGGGAGGTTGTCGGTGCATTGGGGTGGCTCGTGAGTCGCTCCGGCAGGCTCAGTAGCTCGACGGGAGCACCCTGGTCCCCCACCTTGGCAAACTATTTTGGTCTGACGTCAGTAGTGTCGCCAGAGAAGCCAATGACCGCATTACTCGCCGACGCAGTCGTCACTCTTTGCGTGGAGTCGGCAAGAGCGCAATCCGTCGAAGGAGGACTCCTTGCAGTCGTGAGAGTCTCGAGGTGGGTGGTTATGATCAACGTGGTAGCCACGGCCTTGGCTGCCAATCCTCACATCAGTGCCATCGACGCAACGGCGGTGACGTTTGCGGCAGGAGCTCTCGGACTTCCCTATCAGTGGGGAGGGAATGGACCGCTTAGCTACGACTGCTCGGGCCTGGTGGTCGCGGCATTTCGATCTGCTGGCGTGTCGCTACCGCGAACAGCTCAGGCCCAGCATGATGTCGCCACCTTGTCGATGACCAATGGGACGCCCGGCCAACTCGTGTTCTTCGGCACGAGTGCTTCGAGTGTCACCCACGTCGGAATCGAGATTGGTGGCGGCTTGATGATTGACGCGCCCGAAACTGGCCTCAACGTCCGTATCGAAAGTGATCAGTGGTCCGATCGTCTTCTTGAGGGCAGTGTTGGTTAGGAAAGAGCAAGTTGACCAGGCACCAACGGAGAAGGCAGATCGGAGTGCCCCATCAGAAACGCATCGACCGAGGCCGCCGCCGAACGCCCTTCGGCGATAGCCCAAACAATGAGGCTTTGCCCTCTGGTCATATCCCCACAGACAAAGACGCCGGGCTGAGAGGTCAACCAGTCAGCGTCGCACTGCACAGTCCCTCGTTCAGTGAGTTCAAGACCGAATTCCTGAACGAGTGTGCCCTTTTCTGGACCCGTAAATCCCATAGCCAAGAGAACAAGTTGGGCGGGGATCTCCTCGGTGCCGCCGCCGGCATCATCTCCAAGACGGGCAAAGCGCAATGCTTGGACGTTCCCATCAGCGTCACCGATCAGTTCACTGGTGGCCACCTCGAAAAGGCGCTCTCCCCCCTCTTCATGGGCCGAGGAGGTCCGAAAGACCATTGGCCACGCTGGCCAGGGGTTATTGCTCGCTCGTTGTTGAGGAGGCGCAGGAAGTATTTCGAACTGGGTGACTGACGCTGCCGATTGGCGCAGTGCCGTTCCGAGGCAGTCAGCGCCAGTGTCGCCGCCCCCAATGATCACAACGTGCTTGCCTCCGGCGTCGATCAGCGTCTCTGGCAGTAGTCCCTCTTGGACCATATTTGAAGGCTTGAGGTATTCCATTGCGGCATGGACGCCAATGAGATCATGACCAGGTACCTCGAGTTGCCGAGGAGTAGTCGAACCACAGGCCAAGAGCACAGCGTCGAACTCTTCGGAGAGTTTCTGCGCATCGATGACCGTCGCCCCTGTTGCTACAGCGGAACCTTGGCCAGTCTTCATCCAGGGTTCGCTCGACACCTCTGCGGTACTTCTTCCGATCTGTGTGGAGCACTGAAAGACAACACCTTCTTCTTCCAACTGGGCCAGGCGCCGATCCAAGATTGACTTCTCCATCTTGAACTCGGGAATCCCAAAGCGAAGAAGTCCTCCAGGTTTTTCAGCTCGCTCAAAGACGACCACGTCATGGCCGGCCCGACAGAGTTGCTGGGCAGCAGCGAGGCCGGCAGGGCCTGAGCCCACAACGGCGACACTTTTCCCGGTTTTCTCTGTGGCCCGTACCGCCGTGACCCACCCTTCGGCGAAGGCTCGTTCAACGATCTCGTACTCAATACGCTCGATGGTGACGGGGTTGTCGTTGATTCCCAAGACACACGACCCCTCACATGGGGCGGGACAAAGCCGCCCCGTGAACTCTGGGAAGTTGTTCGTTGCGTGAAGTCGTTCGATGGCCGCAGACCAATCCGAGCGATACACGAGATCGTTCCATTCAGGGATCAAATTACCAAGAGGACAGGCTTCGTGGCAGAACGCAATACCGCAGTCCATACAGCGAGATCCTTGAGTCACTGCATCCTCTTCACTGAAAGGCTCATAGACTTCTTTCCAGTCTCTGAGGCGAACAGGGACGGGACGACGCCGAGGGAGGGACCGATCAAATTCAAGAAAACCGCTTGGCTTACCCACGGACACCCTCCTCGAGTTGCTTTGCTGCATCAGCAATACTTTGGCGAGCCTGTTCAAGCACCTTGCGATAGTCCCGCGGCATGACCTTGATGAGATGAGCGAAGGGATCGGATTGGGCGAGGAGATCGTTCGCCACTTGAGAACCAGTCGCCGCCACAAATCGCGTGAGGAGACCGGTGAGCCATTGTCGATCATCGTCGTCAGGAACTTCGAGGTCGACCATCTCATAATTCACTCGTTCTGAGAATCTTCCCTCCCGGTCGAGCACAAAGGCAATGCCCCCCGACATACCGGCACCAAAATTTCGGCCAGTGGGGCCCAAGACCACTACACGACCTCCAGTCATGTACTCACACCCATGGTCGCCAACACCCTCAACGACTGCCGTGGCCCCGGAGTTTCTTACGCAGAAGCGTTCTCCGACTTTTCCTCGCAGGAAGACTTCGCCACTCGTCGCGCCGTAGAGCAGCACATTGCCAGCCACGACGTGCTCTTCGCTTCTAAACGGCGAGCCCTCTGGTGGCGCCACAATGATACGGCCACCCGAGAGACCCTTCCCCACGTAGTCATTGGCATCGCCTNAGAGATGCAAGGTCAGACCTCGTGGGATAAATGCTCCGAGGCTCTGTCCCGCACTTCCGTGGAGAAGGACCGTCACCGTGTCATCATCGAGGCCCTCGGCACCAAAGCGTTTCGTGATCTCGTAGCCGGTAAGTGTTCCCACTGTACGATCTCTGTTTGATACGGCGAGTTCGATGGTGGCAGGCGCCTTGGTTGAAAAAGTCTCAGCGAGCGCCGGGATGATCAGGTGATCAAGCGCTCTGTCGAGTCCATGATCTTGGCTGACCGACTGTGAGGTGGGCGCTCCGTCGAGCGATGATGGAGCAGCAAGGAGTGGCGTCAAATCAAGGCCATCTGCTTTCCAGTGATCAATCGCCTGAGCAGCGTCGAGGAGGTCGGTACGCCCGATTGCTTCATTCAGAGAGCGGAGTCCTAGTTCGGCGAGCAGCTCACGTACCTCTTCGGCAATGTATTCAAAGAAGGTTTCGACAAACTCGGGCGTCCCGGTGTAGCGGCGTCGGAGCTCTGGATTTTGTGTGGCGATGCCGACCGGACAGGTGTCGAGGTGACAGACACGCATCATGATGCAGCCCGAAACCACCAGCGGGGCACTGGCAAAGCCGAATTCTTCGGCGCCCAGAAGGGCGGCGATCACGACGTCGCGTCCAGTTTTCATCTGGCCATCAACTTGAACCACAATCCGATCACGTAGTCCATTGAGCATCAGGGTCTGTTGTGTTTCGGCGAGCCCAATTTCCCANGGGGCACCAGCATGCTTCAGTGAGGTGAGCGGAGCGGCACCCGTGCCGCCGTCTCCGCCTGAGATCAGTACGACATCGGAGTGGGCTTTGGCTACACCTGCTGCCACCGTTCCCACGCCAACCTGCGAGACGAGCTTCACATGGATACGTGCCATGGGGTTAGCCGATTTCAAGTCGTGAATGAGTTGGGCGATATCTTCAATGGAGTAGATGTCGTGGTGCGGAGGAGGTGAAATTAATCCCACACCGGGCGTCGAGTGCCGGGTAGCGGCAATTTCGACAGAAACCTTGTGGCCTGGGAGCTGCCCACCCTCGCCTGGTTTCGCTCCTTGAGCGATCTTGATTTGAATATCATCGGCGTTGACGAGGTAATTGCTCGTGACGCCAAAACGTCCTGAGGCCACCTGCTTGATAGAACTTCGCCGCAGATCTCCGTTGGCGTCCGGGAGAAAGCGTTCAGGATCCTCTCCCCCTTCCCCGGTATTTGATTTTCCACCAATTCGGTTCATGGCGATGGCTAAGGTCTCATGCGCTTCGCTTGAGATCGAGCCATAGGACATCGCACCGGTTGAGAACCGAGCAATGATTGCCGAGGCATCTTCAACATCCGCGAGGTCAACCGGCCCTTCGCCATTGGTCCGAAGTTTCAACAGGCCACGAATCGTGGCGAGATTTTCCGATTGGTCGTTAATTAATGACGTGTACTCCTTGAAGATGTCATAGCGCTTCGATCGCGTGGCGTGCTGGAGACGGAACACGGTTTTTGGATTAAAGAGGTGGAGTTCACCTTCTCGACGCCATTGATACTCCCCTCCTACTTCAAGTTCACGATGTGCCCATTCGCTGGGACGTTCCAGATGTGCTTCGTGGTGTCGAGCAATCACCTCACTGGCTATTTCCTGGAGTCCTATTCCACCGAGACGACTTGAGGTCCCGGTGAAATAGTTATCAATCGTTGTCTGGTTGAGACCGAGGCCTTCGAAGATCTGCGCGCCGGTATAAGACGCCACCGTAGAAACGCCCATCTTGGACATCACCTTCAAGAGTCCCTTACTCGCCGCTTTCACAAAATTTGATCGAGCGTGACGCGGGCCGATTCCCTCGAGAAAGCCTGAGGCAATCATGTCGTCGATTGAGTCAAGGGCTAGGTAGGGATTGACCGCAGCTGCTCCAAAACCAACGAGCAGGGCAATGTGATGAACCTCTCGAGCATCGCCTGTCTCGACAACCAAGCCGACGTGGGTCCTCGTCTTTTCACGCACCAGGTGCTGGTGGACAGCTGCAGTCAGAAGGAGCGACGGTATCGGCAGGAGCTCATTCGTAGAGTTCCGGTCAGAAAGAATGATGATGTTTGCACCTTGCGAGATTTCATGATCGATGCGTTCACAGATTTGCCCAATCGCCTCAGCGAGCGCTTGGCCAGCGAAGTCTGGATCCGATGGCTTCGAGAAGAGTCCATCGACAGCGAATGCCTGGAAGCCAGGAGTCTCACCGTTCTCATTGACGTACATGAGCTTAGCTAGGTCATCACGGTCGATGACGGGCAACGGCAACTTAATTTGGGCACAGCTCGCCGCTGAAGGCTCGAGGAGATTTTGCTCAGGACCTACCGCTCCCGCGAGCGACGTCACTAACTCTTCTCGGATGGCATCTAGGGGTGGGTTGGTCACTTGAGCAAAGAGCTGCGTGAAGTAATCGAAGAGTAAGCGGGGCCGCTCAGAGAGGACGGCTGGCGGGGTGTCTGAACCCATGGATCCAAGAGGCTCCGCTCCGGTTTTCGCCATGGGCGCAACAATCAGGCGCAATTCTTCGTTGGTGTAACCGAACAGCCGTTGGTGGGTCACCACGCTGGCGTGTTGGGGCGTCAACATTCGCCGATCTGGAAGGTCACTCAGCGACAAGAGTCGTTGATCGATCCACTCTTGGTAGGGGTGCTCAGCAGCGAGGGCATCTTTCACGACCTGGTCGTCGAGAATGGTCCCTTGAGCCGTATCGATCAAGAACATTCTTCCCGGCTCAAGACGGCCCTTTGCGACAATTTGATCATCGGGTACAGGGAGGACGCCCACTTCGCTTGCGAAAATGACGCGTCGATCAGTCGTGACCCAGTAACGGGCCGGCCGCAGTCCGTTACGATCAAGCACCGCACCCAGCACGGTTCCATCGCTGAAGGCAATGTTGGCTGGTCCATCCCAGGGCTCCATCATGCAAGAGTGGAATTCGTAGAACGCTCGATGTTTCGGATCCATCTGAGGATTGTTCTCCCAGGCCTCGGGGATCATCATGAGTACTGCGTGCGGTAGCGACCGACCCGAAAGGTGTAGCAGCTCAAGTACCTCGTCGAACGATGCCGAGTCACTCGAACCTGGCGTACAGATGGGAAACAAACGGTTGATATCCCCGGAAAAGGATTCGCTCGACAAGAAGGCTTCGCGGGCTCGCATCCAGTTGCGATTTCCCTGAACCGTGTTGATCTCTCCGTTGTGAGCTATCAGGCGGTAGGGGTGAGCAAGGGGCCAACTCGGGAAGGTGTTGGTTGAGAAACGTGAGTGCACAAGCGCGAGTGCAGAATCGAACAAAGGATCTCTGAGGTCCTCGAAATAACTCCGCAACTGCCCGGTTGTGAGCATTCCTTTATAAACGATGGTGCGCGACGAGAGGGAGGGAAAGTACACACCATCGATTTCATGTTCGCAGCGCTTGCGAAGTGGATAGAGTGCTCTGTCGAGATCGATGCCACGAAGATCTCCCCCGACGGGCTGGCTGATAACAATCTGTTCGATCGAAGGCTCCGAGTCCAGGGCGCTCTGGCCAAGGTCACCGTTAAATGTTGGGACTACCCTCCATCCGAAAAGGACGAGACCCTCTTCAGCCGTGATAGCCGCAATTCGCTCTTTGATGGCATCACGTCGCTCGACATCAGCGGGGAGAAAGACCAATCCCGTCCCATAGGTCTCTTGCGAGGGGAGATTGGAAAAATGGGATCGAAGGAAGGTATCGGGGATCTGCGTCAAGATGCCAGCACCATCACCGGTAGCCGGTTCGGCTCCGGAGGCGCCCCGGTGGTCCATATTGGCAAGAATCTCAAGACCCTGCTCTACGATGTCATGGCTTTTCACTCCATCGAGGTTGGCAACCGCACCGACTCCACAGGCGTCATGCTCGAATCGCGGGTCGTAAAGACCTTGTGCGTCTGGAAAACCTTTGAGAGGGGATCCCATCACTATCCTTCCGGGCTCAGACTGGTTTCCCAGTGTCGTCAAGTCTGTTCTCAGTGGGACGACGTTGGCCCGAACACAACCAGCGTACCAGGCGATTCCATGGACCTGCCAACGACCCTACGATGATGTCGTGGGTACCCAGCAACGGCAGATCATCCAGTGAAGACCAAGAGGATCACAATATTGGGCGGCGGCATTATTGGTCTGTCGAGCGCTTATCAACTCATGCAACGTGGATGTGACGTCACTATTGTTGATCCCGAGCCAGGTCGAGGCGCCGCCTGGGTCGCAGCAGGGATGTTAACTCCAGGCTCCGAGGCACATTTCGGTGAAGAACACGCCGTTCGCCTTTTCCAAGCCGGTCTCGACACGTGGGAAGACTTCGCTCGCGAACTGGGGGGACCTGAGCAAAATTCTGTGGGCTTTGAACGCTGCGGAACACTCGAAGTAGCAGTCGATGCCAGCGACAGAGTCCAGCTGGAGCAGTCGGTTCTTCTTCAGCGCTCACTGGACATTGACATTATCGAGAAACATATCGACGAAGCGGAAGCCATTGAACCTGCACTCTCTCCACACATCAGGGGCCTGTTTTCTGTCGCTCAAGACGCGCGCGTTGATCCTCGCCGCGTCCTCCAATGCCTCCTGGATGCTCTTCGCCAAGGTGGGGCAAGGTTTGTGGCCAGCGAGGCGGTATCCGTGGCACTGAGTGGCGGCGGTGTCGCCGTCACCCTCGACAATGGAACAAAGCTTGAGAGTTCGACCGTCGTGTGCACGTTGGGCTCCTGGACCAATCGAGTTGCAGGGCTTGAACGCGGACCGAAGGTGCGCCCCGTGAAAGGTCATGTTCTGCGGTTGTTTGGTCCGCCGTTACTCACCCATACGATTCGGGCAACAACGCGCGGTCGTTCGGTTTATCTCGTCCAGCGACCCGAGGGAGAACTCGTCGTCGGGGCAACCGTCGAGGAGATGGGTTTTGACACCACGCTGCAAGCCGGCCAGATTCGCCAACTCCTGAACGATGCACAGAGCGTGGTGTCAGGTATCGAGGAATTGGAACTCCGAGAAGTATCAGCAGGGCTCCGACCGGCACTCGAGGGACTTAGGCCCATCGTCGATTGGTTGGAACCGGAAAAAATTCTCATTGCGACCGGGCACTACAGAAATGGCGTCCTGCTGGCCCCATTGACGAGTTTGGCGGTCACTGGAATGGTGCTCGGCGACCCATATCCCTCGGCGTCGCTCTTTGGATCGATCAATGACTGACTCCACAGAAACCGACCGTTCGGTTGTCACCCTCTTTGTCAACGGAGCAGCGATGACCCTTTGCGCTACCTGGACGATGGAAGACCTTGTGCTTCACCTCGCCACGTCGCCCAAGGGTATTGCAGTGGCAGTCGAGGGAGAGATTCTCCCCCGATCTCTGTGGGCGTCAACGCCTCTTGAGGCCGATAGTTCGATTGAAATCGTTACTGCCGCTGCGGGCGGTTGACTGCACCTTCATTTTTTGAACGATACTGAATGCATGGCAGACCTCAATGAACTTATTGACGCAATTGATCAACGTATCCTAGATGCGATTAGCGCGACCGCAACGGGCGAAACGATTGTTCGCCTCGCTGAAGCAAGGGCTTGGTTGACAAACCCCGATCAACCTCATGGTGGATCAGCGCCTGGTGCATAATCAGTGAACAGCGCTGACCCGAATGACGTCTTGACTCACCGACCCCTTTTAAGGGGATGGATCCATCTCGCTTCCTTCGTCCTCTTTGCTCTTGGTGCGCCAATTCTCCTTGTTCGCTCCCCTTCCGTCGGTGCCACTCTTATCTTGAGCGTGTACATCGCATCTCTTCTCAGTTTGTTCGGCGTGAGCGCGCTCTTCCACCGAGTTCGTTGGAGTGTGCCGGCTCGACGTCGAATGCGGAGGCTCGACCACTCGACAATCTTCGTAGCCATAGCGGGAAGTTACACAGCCGTTGTAGGACTGGCATTGACGGGCACGACTCGTGTCGTGCTGTTGGTGTTGATGTGGACGGGAGCCGCAGCGGGGATTGCATTCCGTCAAATTTGGCTGGATGCTCCAAAATGGGCAATCGCCATCCCCTATATCGTCGTCGGCTGGTCAGCACTACTCGTGCTTCCTCAGTTGCTTCACGCAATGGGAGGGTGGGGATGCACATGGCTTCTCCTTGGAGGGCTTTGCTACACCGCAGGCGCTCTCGCTTACAGTCTCCGCCGCCCGAATCCGATTCCAGGGGTCTTTGGTTATCACGAAGTGTTCCACTCGGGCACCTTCTTAGGGGCCCTTTGTCACTACATCGTCATTCTTTATTTTGCCCTCCCCGTGGCCGCTCTCAGGTAACAGACATGCGTGGAGTACGCTGAAGGCTCTTCAAGGATCGCCTTGCTCGTGAGTGAGTAATGGTTCTTGACGGGCTGTGGCGCAGCTTGGTTAGCGCGCTTGTCTGGGGGACAAGAGGTCCCGGGTTCAAATCCCGGCAGCCCGACCGGTTCAGTCGATACGTTTCAGATTTTTCTTGAATTCGTGGACGTTGAGTACATACTGCTCAGCGGAGAGTTTGATCAGGAGCCGGTTGTCAACGCCTTCTTTAATCTTCGCCGGGACGCCGAGAGCCATGGTGTCGGTGGGGACGACCATTTTATTGGGTACTAATGCGTTCGCACCGACGAGACCCCACGAACAAACGCGCGCATAGTGAAGAACGGTGGAGCCAGATCCAACCAAACAATCATCTTCGAGGATGCCACCTTCGATATGGGCCACGTGGCCAATGACACACCTGTCACCGATGGTGGTGGGGAAACCCGGACCACAGTGAATCACTGTCCCGTCTTGAATAGAGGTCTGTGCTCCGATGGTGATCTCGCCGTGATCACCACGCAAGACTGCTCCCGGCCAGATGGAGGACTCCGAGCCAACGGTCACTGATCCGATGATGACGGCTTCGGGGGCTACGTAGGCGTTGGGATGGATATTCGGTACTCGATCACCAAGTTGATACAGCGGCATGGACGCAGTCTAGAGGGACCCGGTATCTCAGTGAAGTAACCACGTGACGCCCTGATAGGCGCGGTAGGCGAGATAGATCACCGTGGCAATAATCATGAGCCGAAATTTCCACGGCAGCGGTCCTCGCTCGGCCCCGGAGAGCTCGGTCTCGCATCGATCACATCGCCCGTCTATGGCTTCATCGTCAGAGACAACGCGGTCGCAGGTGTCACACCACGCCATGGGTTAGCCGACCCGAACGCGGATTTTCATGGGTGTCGACCCAAAATCAAATTTCTCTCTCAAAAAGCGTTCGACNTACCGCAAGTAGGTCGCCGGCAGGCGGGCACTTGCAAAAAGCGTAAACGTTGGAGGATCGATCGCTCCTTGGACGGCATAACGAATACGTGCTCCCGGTGCTGGATGCGCTGCTTGAAGGTCTCGAATTGCTCGATTGAGGGAGCCCGTTGGTACGCGCTGGTGATAGGCCTCGGTTGATTCAAAAATGGCAGGAAGTATCTTGTGAACGCCCATTCCGCTCATCGCTGAAATCTTGATCACGGGAGCAGTGCCGAGAAAGGCCAACTTCTCCCCCACACTGGCCAACACCGATGGGCGATTTTCAACGCTGACAAGGTCCCATTTATTCAAAACGACCACTGATGGGCAGCCCGCCGCCGAAATACGCTCTGCAAGACGTTGGTCCTGGTGCGAAGCCCCGATGGTCGAATCAATCACCAGCAGTGCGATGTCAGCTCGATCGAGTGCATCAAGGGCGCGGATAACCGAATGTTGTTCTGCACCACGCTCTGTTCGAGCCCGTCGCCGCATTCCTGCAGTGTCAATAAATCGCAGTGGACCTTCGTCCGTTTCGATCACGGTGTCGATTGCATCACGAGTCGTTCCCGGCATGTCGTGAATGATTGATCGCTCGTCGCCAATCAATTGATTAAATAACGTAGATTTACCAACGTTGGGTCTTCCCACAATGGCTACACCAGTGATGCCATCGCCCTCATCTTCGGTTTCGACAACCGGGGGAAGGAGATCGACGACTGCATCGAGGAGGTCTCCTGTAGCGCGCCCATGAAGTGCGCTCACGGCAAAGGGGTCACCGAGACCCAGCTGGAGAAAGTCCCAGATCGAATGTTCATGCTGGTTGTCGTCAACCTTGTTCACGACGAGGAGAGTGGGGCGCTGGGCCTTTCGAACAAGATCGGCAGCTTCGCCGTCTTCGGCGGTCAACCCAGTCATCGCATCGACCACAAACAACACGACGTCGGCGTCGTCAAGGGCCTTGGAAGCTTGGGCGGAGACCTTGTCATCAAGCTCATTACCGTGAGAGAGCCATCCGCCTGTGTCGATGACGTCAAACGAGACACCACACCATTCGGCTTCGACACGTTTGCGGTCTCGAGTTACCCCTGGGTGAGATTCGACGACTGCTTCACGTCTGCCGACAATCCGGTTGACNAACGAGGACTTGCCCACATTTGGACGTCCAACAATGACGACTTGAGGGAGCGCCACGATTAGACCGAAACCCCTTGTCGTGACGCCTCGAGGACACTTCGTAAACTGGCACCACTTGTGTCAATGACTTCAACGGCCCCCGGGAGATCAGNTACATCGAGCCCATCGAGGAATCGGTTCTCCTGCAAACAGATGTCGGGGATGATATAGCGCCCTTGGGCGCCATGGGCGAGGATTGTTCGGCGAATATCGTCGCCGGTCATCAGGCCCGCCACGCCGATATTCCCTCCAAAGAAGGTATTGGTCACTTCTAGCACCTCGATCGATTCGAAGCCATGTTGATTGAGGAGCGATCGAAGAATGGGTGCACCATAGGGTCCGGTGAGTAACACCGGAGGCTCTGTTGAGCGCTCGGCGGTTACTTCTCCTCGCGGTGATCGATAGCCCCAGGGAGGGGCACCGTCCACCCATTGAAAAAAGCCGCCGAAGTCGTGACTGGATTCGATTTTTCCCGATTCAAACTCTAGAAGGAAGTTGCGGATCAATCCAATGCCGTTTTCAATTTGCGTAAATGACTCGTAGAATGCTGCCGACGGAATATCACGCTCGGCTAGCAGGTAATACTCATCGGAAACGTAGAACAAACGCCGACCCAAGAGAGATTCGCTAACCGTGCCGTACTGTTCGACGAGGTCGATAGTTCGCTGCGCCTCTTCAACACTATGTGCCCGCATGGCGGGTTCATTGGAGTGATCTGAAATTCCCAACGGCACGATACCGACAGAACACAACGCCGAAAAGCGATCAAGAATGTCGAGCAGGGTCTCCTCAAGGTATGCATCATCGTTGACGCCAGGACAGACGACAATCTGGCCGTGGATCTCGATGCCGCCTTCGAGGAGGTGAGAAAGCCACTGCAAACTGGTAGCTCCGCGAGGGTTCCGTAACATCGCAGACCGCAGCGCAGGATTCGTTGTATGGATCGACACATAAAGAGGGCTGAGGTGCTCGGTGAGGACTCGCTCGGCATCGAGCTCAGTGAATCGTGTCAGCGTGGTGAAGTTGCCGTAGAGAAAGGACAGTCGGTAGTCATCATCTTTGAGGTAGAGGCTTTTCCTCATTCCCTTGGGCAGCTGATAGATAAAACAGAATTCGCAGTGGTTGTCACAGGTGCGAATCCGGTCGAAGACCGCCGAATCCACGCGAACCCCCAGCGGAGCTCCTGCATTCTTGGTGATGATCACCTTGCGATCGATCAAGGAATCAGAGCGGTGGACGACCAACTCGACGACGCCGTTGTCGACGAGTTGTTGGTATTCAATGACATCAAGTGGCACAACGCCATTAATGGAAAGGAGTTCGTCGCCGACGAGTAGGCCTGCATCGTAAGCAGGGGAACCCTCGGCGACGTCACTAATTACAGGTGCCGACACGGACCCAGTCTAGGGCCTGAGGTGGAAGGAACTGACTAAGGGGTACCCTAATAGCCATGGCTGTCAATCAAGTCCTTCTCGCCGCCCCACGAGGTTTCTGTGCGGGAGTAGAAAAGGCGATCAAATCCTTGGCGTGGATGGTNCGAGTCTTTGATCCGCCGGTTTACTGTTATCACGAGATTGTCCACAACCANTACGTTGTTGCACANTTTNGAGCCCAAGGCGTCATCTTTGTCGATGACGTCAANGAAGTNCCTGAAGGAGCCCCTTTGATGCTCAGTGCCCACGGCTCAGCGCCGTCGGTAGTTGACGACGCNCGAAAGGGAACGCGAGTGGTGATCGATGCGGTGTGCCCNCTCGTGACCAAAGTGCATCACGAACTCAAGGTCCGGGCTCGCAAGGGCTACGAAGTTCTNTANGTAGGCCACGCTATGCACGAAGAGGCCGTTGGAACCATGGCCGTAGCNCCTGACGTCGTACACCTTATCCAGACGGAACAGGACGTTGAGCGAGCNTTCACAGCGATCGCACCAGGTACTCCCGTTGCACTCTTGGCTCAGACAACACTNAGTCATGACGAGTGGAGCGGACTTGTCGANTTGGCTCGAGAGTATTTCCCTGACCTGTGGATGCCGGGTCGCAGTGATTTATGCTTTGCCACTACGAATCGCCAAGCCGCTCTTCGTGAGATCGCTGGGAGATCGGACTCAGTGATCGTGATTGGTTCCGAAAACTCTTCGAACACGATGGCCCTCGCGGCGGTAGCGACTGCGTCAGGCTGCCCCAATGTTTTGAGAGTGAACAGTGCCAGTGAACTCCCCGATGACTTGGCGGGAACAGTAGGTGTCACCGCTGGAGCATCTGCTCCTGAACGCCTCGTCCATGAAGTGATCGACAAGCTCAATCCGTCCCATGGCGTCGAAGTGGTGGTGACCACCGAGGAGGATGAGTATTTCCCCCCTCCGCCTGAACTCCGTGACCTCCTTCGAACGATTGACGACGTAGGGGGTCTCGAAATCGAAGACCTCTTGAGTCGTGATCGAACAATTTCTGCTGCGGAAGTACTCGAAGGGCTCAAAGGTCGGGCCTAATATGATCAAAAGTAATCGAAAGGGTCAACCATGACAGCAACAGGCAAGGTTCCAGCTTCATTTACCCGCATGGACGAATCCTCGAAGGATGAGTGGATGATCATCGCGCACGAGACGATGTCGAATCAACCGCGCGTCGCCGACACGATCTTGTCAATGATGCAGCAACTCGAAGAAATCACTGATGGTTTTGCCGTGAACCAGCTCGTGCACTGTTTACAGACAGCGGGACGGGCGGAAGCCGCTGGCGCAGACGAAGAAGTGATTGTCGCCTCACTCCTCCACGACATCGGCAAAGTGGTTTCGGTGCCTAATCACCCCAAAATCGCTGCTGAAATCTTACGACCGTACGTACGAGAAGAAGTCGTATCAATGATCGCAGCTCATCAGGATTTCCAAGGGCGCCACTACTACGAGCACCTCGGCATGGATCCCAATGCGCGCGATCAATACGTCGGCCAAGAATGGTTCGCATTGGCCGAAAAGTTCGCTGATGAGTGGGACCAGACAAGCTTTGATCCCAATGGCCCTACTCCCGACCTCTCGCATTTTGAGCCCATGGTTCGAAGGGTTTTCGCTCAGGCTCACAGGCTTTAAGGGCTCGTATGGCGCAGGAACTAGAGAGAAACCGTCTCGCTGGCATGCGTGCTCACGTCATTGCCGAGGCGAGGCGAGCGTTTGACCAGCAGTACCCGCGCGCAGCCTTAACGGAAGTAGTGGGGTTGATTTGTGCCTACGAAGAAGAGGGCAACATCGGTGCCGTTCTCGATGCAATGCCCAGCGAGGCGTGCGGACTGCCATTAACGACGCTGCTCATCGTTGATGGTGGCGATGACCAGACCGCAGCCATCGGCCGTGAAAAGGGATTCCTGACTTTCGAGTTTCCGACCAATCTTGGTCACGGGGTCGCCCTTCAAGTCGGTTACCGCCTTTGTATTGAACTTGGAGCAGAGTATGTCGTCACGCTTGATGCCGACGGTCAAAACGATCCAAGTGAAATTCCGACCATGCTTCAACCCTTGGTCAACAATGAGTCTGATTTTGTCGTGGCCTCACGACGGCTCGGTGTCGACACCACCTCCGACCGTTTCAGAAAGATTGGGGTTGTGTTCTTCTCGAAAATCATGAACGCCATGACTGGAGCGAATCTCACCGACACCTCGAATGGCTACAGAGCACTGCGGGTTACCATGTTGGCCGACGTAATTGATCGGCTTACTCAAGAGCAGTATCAAACAGCAGAACTCCTAATTACCTGCCTCAAGCGAGGTTGGCGAGTGTCTGAACAGCCCACACTCTGGCTCCCGCGGCAAAGTGGTGAAACGAAAAAGGGCAAGAACTGGCTGTTCGGCTTTCGCTACTCACGTGTTGTCCTTGGCACGTGGTGGCGAGAACGCTAAGAACTCGCCCGGTCGAACGCGTCTTGCAGTTGGGTGTGGAGTTCTTGCGTCGCCTCATGAACGGTTGATCGAGAGACCCTCCCCTTTTCGTTCTTCATTGGCGGTTGGAGTACGTCACCCAGATACAGGCGCACCTGAGTCGGTCGAGGAAACTTTGCCCCCTTCGGCATGGCCCGAGCAGATCCACCAATGCCGAGAGGGACGATAGCGGCACCGGTACGTGCTGCGAGATAGGAGGCACCCTCAAAGATGTCACCGATAAGGGGGCCGGACTGGCGGGTGCCCTCTGGAAACATCACGAGGACTTGACCCAATTCGAGAACTGCTTCTGCATGATTCAAGGCTGACCGATCAGCGGATTCACGATGGACGGGGAACGCTCCCATAGCGAGAAGAAACCGTCCGAACCACTTCCATTTCCACAATGAGTCTTTCGCCATCCAAAAAACTTTGCGTTTCGTGAGCAGGATCGAGAATGCAAAATCCAGGTTCGATCGATGGACGGGCGTGATGATGACTGCGCCGTGGTCTGGAATACTCCCGGGTCCTTCCTTAACGGGGCGAAGCCAAATGCGAAGGATGCTCGCAACGAGACCCTTGAGAAACCGATAGGTGAACGTCGAGTGCTCGCTAGGGAGGAAATGCGTTCCTCGAGCTGGAGCATCCGAGGCGCCCATCTCGTTAGTCACCATGGATCTGCTTCGGAATCGATGCAACCACGAGATCAACAATATCGCTCACTGGACGGTCTGTCGTGTCGATTTCCATCGCATCGTCAGCTCGAGCCAGTGGTGATGATTCTCGCTTGGAATCTAGTTCGTCACGGCGCTCAATCGACGCCAAACCTTCTTCTGGACGCCGTCGAGCGCGCTCGCTACTCCGAGCAGTCAGAAATACTTTGACGGTAGCGTCAGGGAACACGACGGTACCGATGTCTCTTCCTTCGACGATCCCACCTCGACGCAGTGCAACCCATGAGCGCTGCCATGAAACAAGAACTTGACGAACGAGAGGGTTCGCAGCGACTAATGACACCGCGGAATTGACCTCAGCGGTGCGAAGTTCATCGCTGTAATTCACTGCGTTGATGACGGTACCGTCGAGATCGTCAATGGCGGCCGCTTGAGCGAACGCTGCTGTGGCGGCGTTGTTGGCTGGGTCGAGATCCTCATTCAAGACCGCAGCAGTCATGGCGCGGTAGGTACTGCCGGTATCGAGCGTCGCCAGGCCCAGTCGCTCCGCCAAGGCTGCAGCCAGGGTGGACTTTCCCGATCCGGCTGAACCATCGATGGCGATGATCAGAGATTCGGTCATTGGAACTGATCCATATGATCCAGAAACGATGGATAGTTCGTCGAAATCGAGGTGAATCCGTGAATCACTCCCCCATTCCCAACTCGTCCAGCGATGGCTGCGGCCATCGCTAATCGGTGATCATGGTGACAATCAAAATCGAAGGTGAGGAAATTACGAGGAGATCCAATACCTTCGATGCACAGGGTATTACCTTCAGCCCAGGATGCCGCTCCAAGGGATTTTGCCAGTGCCATCGTGAGAGCAAAGCGATCCGACTCTTTTACCCGCAACTCTTCGGCATCGTGGAATCTGGTCACTCCTTCAGACCCCGCAGCGGCTACCGCCAAAATAGGAATTTCATCGAGCGAAGGAATTTCTCGAGATTCAATCGTTGTCCCTCCGAGAGCTGCCGATTTGATGATCAGGTCGACGGAGAAGTCATCGGATGACACTCGTTCGATGGCCCCACCCATGCGCTCGAGCACCGAAAGAAATCCGACACGAGTAGATCCTGAGTAAATGTGGCGAATATGGACCTCACCTCTCTCGGCCAATAAACCCCCGACAACCCAGAACGCCGCATTCGAAGGGTCGCCAGGCACTTCCCAGTGACGCGCCTGAAGTGTTGACGGATGAAGCGTAATGCTTTTACCTCCGTTTGATCGCTCTTCCGAAATCGAGGCACCGGCTGCTGTCATCATCTCTTCGGTGTGCGGACGTGTTTCGATTAACTCGTGGAGGACGGTCGTCCCACTCGCGCAGAGACCCGCCAGAAGAATTGCGGACTTCACCTGGGCGCTCGCCATCTTGGTCGTGAACTCAATTCCTTGGAGGGCGGCCCCGATAATCTCTAACGGAGGGAACTCTTGATCGCTGCGCCCGGTGATGATTGCACCCATTTCTCGAAGTGGTTGGGCCACACGGTCCATAGGCCGGAGTGTCAGTGAGGCGTCTCCGACGAGCCGATGGGTCCCCTCGATACCTGAAAGCACGCCCATCAACAGACGCATGGTGGTGCCGGAGTTCCCGCAATCCAAGGGCTCCATCGCCGCATGGAGACGTAATCGGCCTCCCGTCACCTCCAAGAACCCATTCTTCGCTTCCGCCGTGAATGCGCCGAGTTGCTCGATGATGGTCTTCGTCGCCTGGACGTCAGCACCGGGTGAGAGTCCGTCAATAGTTGATGTTCCTTCGCCCAATGCGCTGAGGAGCAAAGCGCGATGGGAGATCGATTTATCTCCTGGAAGCGTGACGGAGCCAACCATTGTCGGGGAGGGGGTCATGGTCACTGTCGACGGGATAGGCATTAGTGCAAATCCATCGACGAGGACACATATCCATGTTCACTCAGGGCTTTCGAAAATAGTGCTGAGCGGGAACGTTCCACGATCAGAATCAGAACACCCCGGTCGCCCTCAATGTTGTGTGCGATCTCGAGATCGAAGAGGCTGACATCGAGTCCGCTGGCCACACCAGTAATCTCGGCGAGAACTCCCGGACGGTCCGGTACGGGGATCCTCATCTCAGTGAGTGTTTCGCGCTTGGCCTTTGTACTTGGTAAGGAGTTGCGTGAGATCGAAGCCGACGTCAGTACGTTCAATAAAGCGCTGCGCTCTCCTGAAGAAATCGTTGATCGCAAGGTTGAGAGCCGAGATTGGAGCCCATCTAACCCTGCCAATATCGCCTCTTGATTCTCGAGAACGACATCGGGCCAAATCGCTGGATCACCGGCTGCGATCCTGGTCATGTCCCGAAATCCCCCGGCTGCCAATTGAAGGAGTACATCATCATCGGCTGCAGATTCTGATGCTTGATTCATAAGAGATGCCGCAACCAGGTGGGGAAGGTGGCTGACAAGAGCAACCATTCGGTCGTGATCCTCAGGAGACAAGGTGACCGAATGGGCACCGAGGTCTTTGATCATCAACTGAATTGGTCCATAGGCTTCGGGTTCAGTCGATGCGTCAGGGGTGAGGACCCAGTTCGCTCCTACGAACATGTCAGAGCGTGCACCTTGGATTCCATGCAGTTCGGATCCGGCCATTGGATGACCCCCGAGGAATCTTGGGTCAGTGATGTGGCTCGAAATCGTCGACTTGACCCCAGCGACATCGGTGAAAATCGTAGTGGCGGAGGATATCGATGCCATAAATTTCTCCGTAACCTCTACGACTTTGAAACTTGGGACCGCAATGACGACCAGGTCAACGTCAGATGCCGAGTCAGCGCTGTCAATAAGGTTTCGCCGCTGGGCCTCGTCCAGAACGTCTTCGTCAATGTCGTACCCCACCACATGCCAACCGGCTTCTTTCAAGCCAAGGGCGATTGAGCCTCCAATGAGCCCCACGCCGACAACAAGTACTGATGGGTTCGGCGACTCTTTACTTGGGGAGGTCATCGCGTAACCCTTGTGCGCCGTGAAGGTAGACGTGATGAAGCTCGCCCCGTGCTTTGTCGGTGTTCACATGCAGCAAGATACGTACACATCGCCGAGCGGAGCCGTTGACGGCAATCTCCTGAGCACACATCAGCGGCACATCGCCGAAGCCATTAAGGCGGGGCCCTGTTGCTGGAAATGCAGAAACAAGATCGGGCGTGGCCGTAAAGAAAATACTGATGAGATCTTGGTGCTCTAATGAGTTTTGTTCCAGCAACGCATGAAGAACTTCGAGCGTGCGGCTGGAGATCTCCTCTGGGGTGTCCGTTTCAACGGTTGTTGCTCCTCGAAGAGCCCGAACTGTAGACGTTTCCATATGAGCCCTAGACTACTTGGCCTCTCTTGGCTCACTGGGCTCTGGAGCTCTCGAGACAGCCGTAGCGAGCCTTGTGAGTTCCGGAAGCGTTAATTCACGGTACTGGCCAGGTTTCAGCGCTGCATCCCCCACACCGCCGATACGGGTCCTCACGAGTCGTTCGATTGGATGACCCACGGCGTCACACATGCGTCGAACCTGACGATTTCTTCCCTCGTGAATGGTGATCCGAAGAAGCGATTCACTGACTCTGGCCACTTTTGCTGGCGCGGTCATCCCGTCGTCGAGCGCAACACCTTCACGCAGTAATCGGATAGCTGCGGGCTGAGGATCACCAACAACCTGAGCGAGGTATTCCTTCTCGACACCTCGAGAGGGGTGCATGAGGTCATGGGCGAGCGGACCGTCGTTGGTCAAGATCAACAGACCCTCTGTCATGAGATCTAACCGACCTACCGGGAACACTCGAGGGGTCGCTGGGACGAAGTTCAGAACTGTTTTTCGACCCTGAGGATCCATCGCTGTCGTGACCACCCCCGAGGGCTTGTTGAACAGGTAGTGCACAAGATCTTGAGCGATTGGAGCAAGCACACCATCGACCTCCACACGCGCCGTCGATGGATCAACCCGATCACCCAGTGTGGCTACCTGACCATTGACCGTGACTCGCTGCTCGGCGATCAAATCCTCACAAACTCGCCGACTCCCATACCCTGCCCGGGCAAGTACCTTCTGCAGCCGATCAAGTGCTGCTGGCGCCGTCATTCGCTAGTGGCACCTGTAAGTTCATCGGCCAACTGCGTGACTTCTTCGGGATCAGGGAGAAGGGTCTCGGGCTGTGGCAGTTGGGAAAGACTCGAGAGTCCCATGCGGTCAAGGAAGACCTCACCCGTGCCATAGAGCTGCGGTTGGCCCGGTCCTTCAGCAACGCCGACGATTTCGATATAGCCACGCTGTTCTAAAAGCCGCACCACGCCATCGACATTCACGCCACGAAGTGTGGCGATCTGTGCCCTCGTCACTGGTTGGCGGTACGCAACAATGGCCAAGGTTTCAAGAGCAGCCGTCGAGAGGCGCGCCGAAACCTCACGTTGCGCAAATCGTTGGACGACTTCTGCTACCTCAGGGTTCGTCTGCATCCTCCAGCCAGAGGCCAACTCCAAGAGTTGGAACCCTCTCCCCTCTTGTTGCAGCTGGTAGTGGATGGCGGCCACGGTTTCCGCCACGGCAGTCACATCGGCGCCAGTCACCTCTGCCATAACTTCGATCGAGAGCGGTTCCAGAGCAACGGTGAACAGCGCCTCAAGGGCACAAGAGAGTTCGTCATCCTTCATAGTCATCAACCTCCAGGGTCCCAGAAACAATATCGTCATTGGTCGGAGCATCACCCAGCCACTCGATGGAAAGGTCTCCGAACGTCGTGCCTTGCCCTAATGCCACTCTGCCGAGTTTGCACAACTCAAGCACAGCCAAAAAGTGAACAATGATTTCTAATCGCTCGGTGAGGCCGGCAACCAGGGCCCGGAAGCTGACCCTGCCTCGAAGGGGAAGGTCTCGAGCCAAATTACTCACGGTCTCGGCGACAGTAACGGAATCGATCGTGACGTGGCTCAAATCAACGTGGTCCGTGGCACGCTCTTCAATGGAGCGCAGGAATGCTGCCAGGAGTTTCTCGGTGGTGACGCCGACCAGAAGATCTGGAGGTTCGACGATGAATCCCTCGTCGAGGCCGGCATTGCGAGCAAGTGACCTCGCCGCACTGTCGAAGAGTCCCGAGAACAGATCGGAAGCTGCCGAGTAGGCGCGAAGTTCGAGGAGACGTGCAAGAAGCAGGTCACGCTCTTCCCAACCAACGAGTTCGTCATCCCCATCGACTTCATCAGGACCTGGAAGCAAGCGTCGGCTTTTCATCTCGAGCAAGATTGCAGCAACTAACAGGAAATCACTGAGTTGGTCCATAGGAAGGTCGCCTTGAGCGTGCACGACCTCTTTAACAAACGCGTCAATCACAGGAGTGAGTTCAATATCGAGAATATCGACCTCATGGCTTGAGACCAGAGAGAGGAGGAGCTCAATCGGGCCAGAAAAGACTGGCGTTGACACGACGTAGCTCACGGCTTCACACTAGCGAACACCTGTGCGTTGCGACAGTTCATTATGAGGATCGAGATCTTCTAGCATAAAGGCTATGGCCCGCGTCCTCTCTGGTATTCAACCTTCCGGTGATCTCCACCTTGGGAACTACTTCGGAGCTGTTCGAAACTGGGTTAATGATCAGACGACGAAGGACGCCTTTTTCTGCGTAGTGGATCTCCATGCGCTGACGAATACGCCCGATCCAGAAGAGCTACGACGCCAAAGCATCCAGTTGACCTCGTTGTTGCTCGCTGCCGGGATTGACCCTTTGCAGTCAACACTCTTTCTGCAAAGCCACGTACCTTCGCATCAACAGTTGGCCTGGATTCTTGAGTGCACCGCAACCTATGGCGAATTGCGTCGCATGACTCAGTTCAAAGACAAAGGCGGCGACCAGGAAACCGTGCGAGTAGGGCTGTTTACGTACCCCGTGTTAATGGCGTCTGACATCTTGCTGTATCGAGCCGACGAAGTCCCGGTCGGCGACGATCAGCGACAACATCTTGAATTGACCAGAGAACTGGCACAACGCTTCAACAATCGTTACGGTCAGATCTTCAAGGTCCCCAACGCCACGATTCCCGCCGTGGGAGCGCGTGTCATGGACCTTCAGCACCCGGAGCGCAAGATGTCCAAAAGTGTGGCATCTCCGCTCGGCACTATTGGCCTTCTCGATGCCCCCTCTGAAATTGAGAAGAAGGTGAAAAAAGCTGTCACGGATACCGACGATATGGTCCGCTTTGATCCCCAACGAAAACCCGGGATCGCCAATTTGTTGTCACTGTTAGCCGCTGCGACCGACGGAGACCCCAAGGTCCTAGCCGACAGTTATCAACGCTATGGGGATTTAAAGCGAGATACCAGCGAAGCGCTGGTAGCGATCCTGACACCACTTCAGGAGCGCTACGAAGAATTTCAGCGGGATCCAGGCCAAGTGCTAGCGATTCTCAAACTCGGTGCCGAGAAGGCCCGAAGCGTCGCTGAAGTTACCTACGCCAGCGCTGCGGAAGCTGTGGGGCTCATCGCCCCTTGATGGAGCAGACGTCGGCTCAGTATTACAGTGCCCGAGCATTGCAGCGCCTGAGAATTACAGTGCCCGATCGTTACTGGGCTCGAGGATGTGCCGAGTGATAGGCAGCAACGAGATGGTCGTCTGAGACTTTCGTATAGATCTGCGTCGTCGCGACGGAGGCGTGGCCGAGAAGCTCTTGAACAACTCTGACGTCGGCACCGTGGGCCAGCATGTGGGTGGCACACGAGTGTCGTAAGACGTGGGGGCTCACCGGAGTTGTAATTCCGGCGCGACGCGCTCGTTGTTGAACCATGAGATGAGCGCCTTGCCGTGATAAGCGCTGCCCTCGTTGATTAAGAAAAAGCGCCTGGCGGTCGTCTCGGAGTCGTGAGCGCTCGAGGATAACATCCCGACCTTCCGGACCTACCCAGCGACCCAGCGCCTCTTGAGCGGCTCGCCCGAGGGGAACAATCCGCTCTTTGTCTCCCTTGCCTAGGAGTCGAAGCAGCCCATCGTCGTAGGCCATGTCACTGAGATCAAGGGTGACGATCTCCGAAACCCGAGCCCCCGTTCCATAGAGCAATTCAAGGATGGCTCGATCTCGAAGCGAGAGAGGATCGTCGCCGTTAACGCCGTCAAGGAGCGTCCCGACACCTTCTTCGCTGAGGGCCTTCGGCAGGCGAGACGGGATACGGATCGTGGCCGTTGCCGACGTGGGATCATCAGTGCGCTCCCCCTCGTCAACGAGAAACTTAAAGAGGCCACGCAGGCACGATCGAGATCGAGCGATGCTCGATGCGGCATGCGATGTCAGGCGCAAACGAGCCAGATACTCGTCAATATGATCGCCGCCTACATCTCCAACGGTGAGGTGGCGATTGTGAAGGTACTCCTCGAAGCCCGTGAGGTCTTGTCGATAACTCGAAATCGTTCGAACGGAACGACCCTTCTCGACCCGAAGCCAATCAAGGTACGCCTCGCTTTGCGGGCCCAATCGATTAGAGGGCATGACGCCTGACCAGATGAAGCACAGCCAAACACGACATGGCATCGCTTAACAAGCCAGTCCGCATCGCCTCGAGCGATTCAGTGAGAGAAAGTTCCTTCAACGTAGAGACGGACTCCTCGACTCCTTGGGGAGAGCGCTCGTGGAGAGCCAAACCGGTCGCCCAGAAAACAGCCGTCACTTGGTCGCTGTAGCCCGGCGAATTCAAATACTCTCCGAGCAATTCGAAGGACGATGCCTTGTATCCCGTCTCTTCAAGTAATTCACGCTCAGCGGTTCTCTCCAAGGACTCGCCAACTTGATCTTTGGTTCCTGCGGGAATCTCCAATAACAAGCGGTCGACACTCGCCCGGTATTGCTCGATAAAAACGATCTTTCCTTCATCAGTTGTCGCTACAACAGCAACGGCCCCTGGATGGTGCACAATTTCCCGATCAAACTGCGTGGATCCCAAGGAAACGCTGCGACGCTCTACCTCGAAGATATGACCTTTGAAAATGGGCTCGTGGCGAAGAACCTCAAACCGAGGAGTCACCGCTTCGTTCAATGAACGGCGTCGAGGTCAAGAAGCTGTGGCTCTCGACTATTGTTTCGAACCAGCGCTGCGGTGATCAAACCCTGGAACAATGGGTGGGGCCGATCGGGTCGGGATTTGAACTCTGGATGAGCTTGCGTTCCCACGAAGAATGGATGATCAGGCCGCTCGACAAACTCGACGAGTCGTCCATCAGGAGAAGATCCCGAACAGAGAAGACCCGACTCTTCGATTTTGTTTTTATAGCGCGCATTAAATTCATAGCGATGGCGATGCCGTTCTGAGACGACTTCTGACCCATAAAGCCCTGCGACGATGCTCTCAGGCTGAAGCATCGCTGGGTAAGCGCCAAGGCGCATGGTTCCGCCGAGATCAGCAATATCTACCTGCTCGGCCATCAGGTCAATAACGGGGTGGGGAGAGAGCCGATCAAACTCTGTTGAGTTCGCTTTCTCAAGGCCAGCGACATTCCTTGCTGACTCAACCACCATGACTTGCATGCCCAGACAAATTCCCAGCAGCGGAATCTGTTCGCGTCGGGCGATCTCAGCTGCGGTAATCATGCCTTCGATGCCTCGCTCGCCAAAACCACCCGGGATCACGATGCCGTCAAGTTGGCGAAGATACTCCTCGCCGTATTGCTCGGGCACCATCTCGGCATCAATCCAATCAAACGTGATTCCTGCTCGGTGATCAAATCCGGCGTGGCGAAGTGCCTCCACGATTGAGAGATAGGCATCGGGGAGATTGACGTACTTCCCGATGATGCCGATCCGTACGTTCTTTTTCAAGGACTCGACACGCTCTACCAACTGCTCCCACGTGGAGAGATCAACCTCATGATTCTCTTGGGGGATACGAAGTGTCTCCATGACCACCCGGTCGAGTCCCTCTTCATGCATGGCCAGGGGGATTTCGTAGATGCTTGGGGCATCAACCGCAGAGATCACCGCCTGCGAGGGAACGTCACAGAGGAGAGAGATTTTACGCTTCAGGCCCTCTGAAATGGGTTGATCACTTCGACAGACGATGACGTCCGGTTGTATCCCTCGGCTTCTTAGTTCCGTCACGGAGTGTTGAGTGGGCTTGGTTTTCTGTTCCCCAGAAGGAGCGAGATAAGGAACCAAGGTGAGATGGACGTAACAGACGTTGTCTCGCCCCACATCGCTACGGAACTGGCGAATGGCTTCGACGAAAGGAACAATTTCGATGTCGCCTACCGTCCCGCCAATCTCGACGATGATCACGTCAACATCCTCCGAATTGAGGCGTCGGATCCGCTCTTTAATCTCGTCGGTGACATGGGGAATAACCTGAACCGTTTTGCCGAGGTAGTCCCCTCGTCGCTCTTTAGCGATAACAGATGAATAGATCGAACCGGTGGTGGTGTTGGAGTTCCGATTTAAACTTTCATCGATAAATCGTTCATAGTGGCCAAGGTCCAAGTCAGTTTCACCACCGTCGTCAGTGACAAAAACCTCACCGTGCTCACCGGGGTTCATGGTGCCCGGATCCACATTGATGTAGGGGTCAAGCTTGCACATCGTGATGCGAAGCCCACGCTGCTTCAAAAGCCGACCGAGGGAGGAGGCAGTTAATCCCTTGCCGAGAGAACTCGAAACCCCTCCCGTCACAAAGACGTATTTACTCATTCAGCACATTCTTTCCCGAGATACCTCACCGGGATCCCAGGTTAGACCAGGTTGGCGCTGGGCGCGGCGATATCAATGCCGAGCAACTCTCGGGCGTGGGTGAGGGCGGAATCGGAGTCTGGTTGTCCGGAGAGCATTCGGGCGATTTCTTTGACCCGAAACTCGCCGGTGATTTCACTGGCCACCGCCGAGGCAGAGCCCCTGGTCGTCTCCTTAGCGACACTTATTTGATGGTCGGCGACTGCGGCGACTTGGGCGAGGTGCGTAACCACGAGGACCTGGCGGCGATCAGCGACCTCGTGCAGGGCACCTGCGAGGGTTCTCGCCGTCGTTCCTCCAATGCCCGCATCGACTTCGTCAAAGACCATGGTGGGAGGGCCGCCTGGGAGCGCGAGGCGGATAGCCAGCATCAGTCGGGCTAACTCCCCTCCCGATGCTGCGTCCTTCACTGACGCTGGAGCAAGACCAGGATTGGCGCTGAAAAGAAGGTCGACTTCATCACCCGCAGCACCCTTGACCACGATTTGGACAAGTGCCCGTTCGAGCGCAAGCTGGCGTAATTGCTCGTGGAGAACTTTTTCCATCTTGGGCGCAGCGACGTGTCGCTCCGACTCAACCTTTTTCGCCTCAAGCGAGAGAGCCTCTCGGGCCGCTGTGAGTCGAGTTTCTATACTTTGGCGCGATGATTCCGCCTCGTGAAGCGCCTCAAGTGAGCGACTGAAGGACTCTTGTTTCTCCAGGACCTCGCTCAAGGTGGGTCCATAGCGCCGGGCCAGGCGGTGAAGCGTGCTGAGGCGTTCGTTAGATTCGGCGAGCCGCTCTGGGTCGACATCGACTCGCTCGTAGGCATCTCGAAGCTGGGAAACAAGATCGCCTAAAACAATTTCAGCCTGCTGTAGGGATTCGACGAGATCTGAAAACGAATCGTAGGTCGACAACTCTTGGCGAAGATGGCCGACCACTTCTCGAGGGCCGGTGCCCCCGTCATCGTCCAGTGCGTCAATGCCCGCGCTCAACGTGACCTTCAATGTCGTGGCGCCCTCAAGCATCTTGACCGAGGCGATGAGGGTGTCGATCTCGTCTACGGCCGAGATCCCTGCTTGGGTGATTTCGTCGAGTTGATATTCGAGCAGTGCTCGCTCCCGCTCAATCTCCTCTGGTGTCCCGCCAAGAGTTTCACGTTCGCTCTCGAGCTCCTTCACGAGTTTCCGTGCCTCACTGAGTGCCCTTGTGGAAATGCCTCCAAACGCATCAAGTGCATGGCGGAATGCTCCTGATTTTAGAAGAGACTGATGCTCATGTTGGCCGTGGATATCGCAGAGTCCCTGCGCTTGCTCTTGGAGGACCGCTACGGATGCCATCCGTCCATCTACCCATGCTCGTGATCGTCCATCAGCGGGAAGTTCGCGAGCCAAGATGACTTCCTGACCTTCATCGTTGACAAAACGCGCCTCGATGAATGCTGCGCGCCCACCGACCAAAAGGCTTCGCTTAGCCTTCCCTCCCATCACCAAGTTCAGCGCATCCACCAGAAGCGTTTTTCCTGCTCCCGTTTCTCCGGTGAGCGCTGTCAGTCCTTCAGAAAAGAGCAGATGTGCATCGTCGATCACGCCTAAACCTGCGACGTGAAGTTCGAGAAGCATCTACTCTTCGTGTCCTTGGCGGAGGTTCTCACGAAGACGATCGCCAAAGCCAACATGCTCAAGCGTCACAACTTTTAAAGGTTGTGACGACCGTTGAACGACGACTCGATCACCTTGTCCTACTTCTGCCAAGCTGACCCCGTCCACCACGCAAACAGCGGAACGATCTCCGACTACTTCAAGTGAGACTTGCTGATTTCCGGTCAAAACAATGCTCCTATTGATAGCGAAATGTGGTGCCACAGGGGTCAGCACAAAGCCGTCAATGCCCGGTGCGAGGATAGGTCCCCCAGCCGAGAGGTTGTAGGCAGTTGAGCCCATGGGCGTCGCCAACAACACACCGTCGGCCGAGTAGGTCATAAATGACTCTCCATCAATCGAAATGTGCAAACGAGCCACATGTCCCGGGACTGTTTTTTCTACTGAGACCTCATTTGTCGCAAAGACTGGCGTTGTGATCGTTGCCTGGTGATGGACGGTGGCTTCCAGTCCATAGCGCAGATCAAAGTCCATACTTCCCTCGAGAATGCCGAGGACGACGGGGGCGAGTTCTGAAGGAGGCAGGTCAAGCAGGTAGCCCACCCGACCAAAATTTACGCCCAGGATAGGGACGTCGAGTCCATGTGCTTCCCGCGCTGCTCGCAGGAAGGTTCCATCGCCACCAAGACTCACGATCACTGCAACGGAAGAGTCCACGATCTGTTCCGAGAACTCGTCGCTCTTCGTTAGCACCGCTAGCTGGCAAAGGGTACCGCCGGCATCCAACGTGGCAATCGCCTGCTCGGCGACGCGTCGAGCGTCGATCCGTTCTCCGTGGACCACGAAGGCGACTGATGGGCTCATGATATGGCTCCTGCTGTCTCGATAGCGGTATTGACTTGCACCTCAATGTCTATCGCATGAGCGCTGCTCTCAAGGGACACATGGAGGAGGAACTCTGCATTACCTTTTGGCCCGAGGATTGGTGATGCGATGACACCTTTGAGGCCCATCGAGCGGTCGGCAAGCGCCTGAGAAAGACTCATCACGGCTTGCTTACGTTCTTCATTGTCGAGGATGACGCCGGCACGTTTGGCAGCCAGATCTGGGTCGACTTCAAATTGAGGTTTACACAGGAGAACCAGTTCCCCACGATGCCGCAAAAGGTCGCGAAAATGATCAAGGTGGGTTGCTGTGCGGGTGAAACGACAGATCGGCCACCAAGAGAGTTGGGTAGTCCCGTTCACCGCGATAACTCTCGATTTGTTCGCAGGTGAGATCTCGAATATTCGTGCGCTCAAGACTCGTGACCCGTTGATCCGCTCGTAAGGTTTCATGCAGCTGCCCGTAACCAACATCCACGCTGAGAACCCACTGCGCACCGTGACGGAGAAGGACGTCGGTAAATCCCCCTGTGGCGCTCCCGGCATCGATGGCTGATCGCCCGGCCATGGGAATCGCGAAGGAGACGATGGCTGCATCGAGTTTCTTCCCACCTCTGCTCACGAAGCGGAGGGAGGGACCCAGCAGCGTGACGGCCTCGGACGAACTTACCTGGCGCTGAGGATTTGAGGCAATGACTCCAGCGACCAGAACCTCACCAGCGTCGATGACAGCAAGTGCTTGTTCGCGAGAGTCGCAAAGTCCTCGCTCCACAAGAACTGTTTGAAGCGCTCGACGCTGTGCCACCGGACGCCTTCTCTAGGTTCCAGCGTCTTGCAAGAATGCGGTGATGACTCCAAAGAGCGACTCACTTCTAAATCGAGTGAAGGATGGAACCGAGGGCGTCGCCTGAGAGATGACCAGCCCAAAGGGAACACCAAGTCGTTGGGAAAAAGCGCCGTCAGTCGAGGGACGATCCCCCACCATCAAGGAAATGTTCGATGCGCCGCTTTGAACCAAAGCCGCCATGGCTTCTCCGGGCTTCCCGGCGATTATCGGGATGCATTCAGATGCTGTAGCCACCGCAGCAACGAGGGCGCCCGTGCCAGGGAGAAGTCCGTTTCCCGTGGGATGCGTTGGGTCGTCATTGGTGGCGACAAAAAGCGCCCCGTCCCGCACGGCCGTTGCCGCCTCGGCGATGGTCTCAAAGGTAAAGTCACGGTTCCAGCCAACAATGACTGCCGTGGGATCTGTTCCTTCAACGAGACCCCGCTCGCTCGCAGCTTCGCGAACGCCGGCTTCACCGACGAGAAGCGTCGTCGACCCCTCGGGGACGCACGCAGCAGCAGCGGTCGCTGCCGTGACGATCGCTTCTGGGGCGGCTTCAATGTCGATACGACCGAGACGCTGAGCGAGGTCTGCTCTCGTTGGCGAAGAATTATTCGTCGCGAACAGCACGTCGTAGCCACGCTCTCGCAATAGCTGTACGGCATCAGTTGCGCCGGGGAGCGGTTCTCCGGCAAGCCAGACCACGCCATCAAGATCGATGACAACGGTTCCTTCCGTTGCCGGAAGCGTCATTTAGATCGGCGATGAGGGATAACAACGACAGGGCACGTGGCGTGGTGAACACAGTAGGTACCAACGCTGCCAAGAACGGCATCGTGGAAGATCCCCGCATGTCCTCGTGAGCCGACGACCAAGAGGTCGGTGGAGGCTGACGCCTTCACGAGGGCAGATCCTGCGTGTCCTTCAGCGGAGTCCTTGATGACGGTGACTCCCGCAGGAACCGCAGTGCCTTGAAGCGCCTCGTCGATCGTCTCTTGGGCGTACTGGGCAAGATCAGCTTCGCTGACCGTGGCGCCGACGGTTGAACCAAGCGCCTCTCCCATTCCGAGCCAATTTGCTGGTGATTGATAGACGCAGAGGACTCGCAAATCGGCCCCGCGCATCCCCGCTTCAGCAAGTGCCCACTGGAGCGCTTCTTGCGAACCATCCGACCCATCAACCCCTACAACGATTTCACCCATTTGTCTTGCCTCCTTACTCGAAAGGCTAGTGGATACTGCACGGAGAGCGATGCCGCATCAATCGCCTCCTTCGATGGCGCGAATTGCCGATCGATCCGCCGTACCCGGCGCACCAAGGGTGACGCCGTCGGGTAGTTCCACATGCATCGCCTGTGAAGCCTCGAATTCGAGCGTGGCACTCTCAATGCCAAGCGCAATGACGTGGCCTCCGAAATCTTTCTCATCTGACAAAAAATGGAGGTGGAATCCTGGAACTTCCAATCCAGCGAGGTAGTCAGGAAAGCGGAACCCGACGATGGTGCCCGAGGACCTGTGTCGGGTGAATTCATGCTGGGACTCGACGACCGTCGAAAGTGGGACATAGGGAGGACGCTGTTCTTCGACACTTCGCAAAACAAGATCATGGAATAAACCGTTCAACCTGACAGCGACAATGTCGTCATGCTCGCCCGTCAAGGCAGCGAGCGTCGAAAAAAGTTCGCCTGAATGAACATCGCCTATGTTCACTGTGCCCGCTGCTTGAAAGGCCATGACCACGGCAAAAGGAGTCTTCATCGTCTCGGGAACGCGCACCACTGATCCGTCGTGGCGAGCCACATAGGCCATGCCCTGGTCGATAATTAACTCACCACCCAAATGCTGAACGGTACCCAAACCCATCGAGCCGTGTTGCAGCAATTCCCCGATCGTGGTGTCGCCATCGAAGCGTCCTTCCATAAGCGCATCAAGGGTCCCAATTTGAAATGCCACATGATCAATAGCCTGATCGTGATGAAATCCATCCCTCGTCAGGCTTTGGATGTGCAGCGCTCCGAGGAGCACATCGTCGATAATTTCTCGGGCCACAGTCCAACCGTAGCAATCACGCCCACTTGTGTCGCCAACGTTTGACAAACCATGACTTGTGGCTCAGGCTCAATTTCAGGGGCCAGTTTGACTCATCTCACTTTGATCGCAATCCATGCCGCCCGTGGCACACTCTAGGAATGAGTACGTGGGTTAGTTCGAGCCGACGAAGTTTCGTGGCCCTTTTCGCTGCTGCCCATGGTGGACCCACGTTGCTGGTAACCGCTGTGGCCTCACTTTTGGCTCTGGGAACTGAGCGCGGCTTGGGGACGCTGTGGGTAACGGCCGCCGTCCTCTGTGGTCAATGCTCTGTGGGGTGGAGCAATGACTGGTTCGACCGTGACGAAGATTTGCGTGCTCAACGTAGCGACAAGGCGCTCGTTCGTGGTGATTGTTCCCTTGCAGTAGTGCGAGCCTGTGCGCTCACCGCTTTGGTACTGTGCATCCCGCTCTCTTTGGCTTCTGGCTGGCGAGCAGCGGCAGTCCATTTCGCTGCGATTGCGAGTGCGTGGATTTATAACGGATTCATGAAGCAGTCACTTTTGAGTCCATTGCCCTTTGCCATTTCCTTCGGTTTGCTGCCAGCGTTCATCACGCTCGGCATGGCGACACCAACGTGGCCCAGTTGGATTTATATGGTGGCAGCAGCGACTCTTGGAGTAGGAGCCCATTTTCTGAACTCGCTCCCGGACCTCACGGCCGATCAGCGCTCGGGTCGCAAGGGGCTCCCCCAACGTTTGGGTTCTCGATTGACACTCTGGGTCGGTGTTGGGCTGGTATTTGTGAGTTTGGCCATGCTCGTCGTCGGCAGTCGGGACACGTTCTTGGCAATCGTGTGCGGACTCTGCGGAATGCTCGCACTGGGCATGGTCGTTCTCACCGGCGTGCGAAAACAAGAACGGGCAGCCTGGCAGTGGACTCTTCTCACCGCAGGAGTCGTCGTGGTTCTCTTTGTCGCTTCGGGAAGGTCCTTAGTCAGCGGCTAGTCAGCCTGCGGAGACTTTTTTCGGCTTTGCGAAATACTGGAACACGGCTTTAGCGATACCGTCGGCCATCGCCTTTTGGCCAAGGGCACTGGCAGCGATTGTCCCCTCAAAAGGGTCGGTGACATAGAGCGGCTCGATGATCATGCCGGGCATCTGACTTGGGTTTTCAAAGTACCCAGCTTCGGCTGGTCCGAGCAACATGATGTGGTTGTAGTTGGCGGCAAGCGCAGCGATGGAGTTGCCGGCCTGAGGGACATAAGAACCGAGATGCTCATCGCTTTGGACGCCATCGTCCGGAATTTCCCAGCCATGTTTATTCATCGAGGCCAACACATCGGTTTGAACCAAGGTGGCTATTTTAAGATTTTCAGCAGCAAAGGGCCGTGCCGTGTCGTAGGCCGCCAGACTTCCAGCTGCAGTGGGAACACCGGCATCAAAGTAGATCCCGATCAGGAGAGCCGCCCCAGCGGCGTTAGCGCAGGCGTCTCGAGCAGCGACATCATCGTGGGCCCCTTGAATATTGAAAACCGACCCGTTGGTGTTACTTGGTGTCAGTGGGACCACAGTGGAGTCCGTCGTTCGAGACAGCACCACGGTGTACCCCTCGGAGCGCAGCAGGTCAGATGTTTGTACTGCCACGGCGAGTGCCGTCGTCGACTCCTTCACTATGGCACCGCTTTGCGTTGAACCCACTCCGCCAGGATCAATGCCTCCGTGCCCAGCGTCAAGGAAAACGAGATGCCCATTTGATGCAGCAGTGGGCTGGTATTTCATGCACGCACCTGGCGCAAAAGTCCCGGGCTCAATCGCGACAGCGGAAGGAATGGTTTGTGTCGTCGAGGTCACGGTGTGCTTAGAGGATGCGGGCCAAAGTACGAACAAGACCCCCGCAATAAGCGCGAGCACCGTGGCGAGAATTCCCAACCTGGCTTTCCGTTTTAACGACATAAAAACATCCTGGGCTTTCTAACTGTCAGTTTCATGACATTCATCTCAATTTCCAGGTGAGAAAATTGATCATCAGGCATTGGTTTGTCATAGTTAGATTCTGTTTGGAACCGGCGCTGTCGGTTTTGATCCCGGCGTACAAGCTCGTGGATCCCAGGGAGCGTTGCTCGTTGTCACCGAAGACGGAGTACCAATTGCGCTGCTCGATGTTGGCACGTTGCTTGTGTGCGTCGGGACGGCAGTCTGGGCCTTCGGTGCTGAGGATGGCTGGATGACGCCGAATTGCGATCCCGTCACGACCGTGATCGTCGAACCTTTGGCCACCAAACTAGGGTTGTAACCCATCACGACGGCTCCCGTGATTGAATGAAGCACTTTTTCGGCGGCGGCAACTACCTCTGGGCTGTGGGAACCGTAATAGACGACCGTCTCCGAGACACTGCCGACGGCACGCGTGTCACCCAAGCTGGTGACATGAAAGCCGAGCGCCTGAAACGCTGAGCCTGTAGTAGCGGCTTGATTGGCAATTCCTGTGCCATTCACCACCGCTAGATTGATCGAGGAAGCCGCTGGTAGTGGAGCGCCTGACATGGGATTTACTGTGTTGTTGATTCCAAGAACGGCATTTATCGCTGCCTGGCCCGTTTGCTGCGATGGGAATGCCACTTGTCCGTAGTTGCCACCTTGGTAGAGGTAATCGCCCGACGGGCCGTTTGGATCAAGTACCACCGAGACCGGAAAGGTTAATTGGGGGACGCTGGCAACATTGACAGTATGAAACGACAACACCAGGTTCACCATGTCGTTCACGGACCATGACTGGTCGAAGGTGACATCGCTCTTAACCGAGTTAATCAGACTCAAATCGGAAAGCGGATTGCCGAGACCGTTCTTCGCGACGGTGGATCCGAGAACGCGCAAAAACTCGTGGTTCCTTCTGATGCGGGCCAAATCACTCAGATTCTCTTGTGGCCAATTCCCCGCACTGCTCCCAGATGTCGCCGTCTTGTACTGGAGATGGCGGGCGCGGACTACCTGGAGGGCTTGGATGCCGTTGAGATGCACACACGAGGCGGCCTGAACGTTCAAGCCTGATTCACGGTCGAAGATTGACACTGGGAAAGACATATTGATGCCGCCAAGTGCGTCAACAATATTGGCGAACTGATCAAAATTTACTGAGACAGCGTGAGTAATGGGGATACCTAGGTCATCTTGAATCGCCGTGACCACTTGGGTGATGCCTTGGTAAAGCCCCGCATCAATCTTGTTTGCTCCTTCTGCACGCGCATTCGGAACAAAAAGATCACGCGGAATCGAAAGAACTGCAAGTTGATGAGTCGTCGGATTGGCATGAAGAATCATCATGACGTCACTGTTGACGCCCGTGACGCCCTGCGAGCAAAGTCCATAGGCTGGGTTTTGAACCCTGAGGGCACAGCGAGACGTCGATCCCACCATCAAAATGTTTTCTGAGCCAGCTTCAGCGCCCACCAAGGTGTTTGTCGAGAGGCCGCTTACCTGGACACGATTGAGATCATGAGAAATGTAATAGGCGTAACCAAAACCGCCAAGGGCCAGCACCAGCACGACTGCCAACGAGCCCACCAGGGTGCGCCGTAATCGGATTCGTCGCCGCGACGGCCTGCTTCGTAGGTTCGCTGAGGATCGTTGCGGTGAGGTGGCCTCCCGCTGCGAGCGCCGTTTTGACGATTTGCGCCGAGAAGATGATGCGTCGATCTGTTTACCCAGAGCCT
>TBL_comb47_HYPODRAFT_10000633_pt1 | contig 46449 bp, 38 predicted proteins | sample TroBogypolimnion_40_FD_10682 | JGI IMG/M metagenome (IMG submission 10682)
ATAACGCACAAATTGTTGACATATCGGGCCTCCTCAAATCGATGGCCCATCCTATACGGCTTAAAATTCTCTGCCTACTCCGGGAAAAAGAACTCCCCGTCGGTGATCTCCAGGCTCAGGTCCAAACAACTAATGGTAATATTTCTCAACATCTTGCCATTCTTCGCAATCAAGGGATAATCGCCTGTCGCAAAGACGCAAATTTTATTTACAATCGCATTGCCGATCAAAGGGTATTGTTGCTTATGGAAAGTTTACAAACCCTTTTCTGCGATGCAGAGGGACAGGATAGCCCGACAGAGGAATAATGAAATGATCTAGGACCCACCCCTGTTTTTCAAGCCAATCTCACGGGAGCGAAACTTGAGGGTGCCGATTTGACAGAGATACTGCTGAAAGGAACAAGGGACTGAAACAATTACACTATCTTCAAAAAAGTGACTATTTATCTGTTTTTTTTACCCTTCGGTTTTCCTGGAAGAATACCGCCTTGTGGTACTGTGATAATCTGTAGTGGTTAGCTCGCGTTGCGAACTTTAAACAGTTGTAACTGGCTGTTTCTGTATATATTTATTTTGTACCGCCATCGGCATTGCCAGCAGCGACATGCTGCTATCGATGCCAATCTTGGAATACACTTACTGTCGGTCATGATTCGAGTTTACGAATTGACAGAATCGTCAAGGGACAATCGGAAATGGCCGTTATTTTAAATAATTGACAGAAAAGGAGGAGGAGGGATGGTAAAACAATTTTCTATACTTGCTTTAACCGGGTTGATAGCATTGCCGACACTTGCAGCAGCCGGTGGTGGTGCAACCCCAGCGGACATGGAAAAAAAGATTAATGAGCTCTCGCGGCAGCTCGATGAACTCAAGGCCCAGATGGCCCAGCAGAACGAAACGGTTACCAAGGTTAGCAGCAAGGTGAACGAGATGGACACTAAATCTGAAGCCTGGGATACGGCCTCCCGCTTTAAATTCAATGGAGATTTCCGGGCCAGGGGTGACTATTATCATGCAAACAATGTCTTTGCCGCTGGCACTCCGTTAGGGCCTAATGGTATGTTTGGAACGGCCGGTGGCGATCAACACAACGACACCATCATGACCAACCGCCTCCGCCTCAATATGAGCGCCAAGGCCACCGAAGATGTCGAGTTCAAAGGACGCCTTGCCATGTACAAGGCCTGGGGCATGCAATCAACACCCGATGGCCTGGGTGGTGGATTTCCTGTTTTTGATGGTAACACCAGCCGCACTCCCAGTGACAGCGCCCTCTATGTAGACCGCGCCTTTGTCAACTGGAACAATATCGGCGGTGCCCCGGTCTGGTTCTCCGTTGGCCGTCGTCCGACCTCAGACGGCCCTCCAGCCCAACTCCGTATGAACAACGACAGCCGCATGGCCACACCCCCGGCTTTTATGGACTACCCGTTTGATGGCCTTTCCCTTGGCTATGGCTACGATTGGGGCAACGATGCGCTGGGCACAGGCCGTATCCGCTTCTGCTATGGTCGGGGCTTTGAGAATGGGCTGCAAACTGATTCATCCAGCACGAGTATCAACGATACGGACTTTGCCGGAATCAGCTGGGATGTTTTCCAGCAAGGCCCCCGTTTCCTCAACATTCAAACATTTGGCGCTTTTAACCTCTTCAACTACCCAGAGTTTACAAGCTCAACAACTAATACCAATTTTCAGAGTTTGATGGGGCCCAGAGCAAATCTTGGGAACATCTATCACACCAGCACCATCTACATGGACAAAATCAGCAACCTGAACTATTTCATCGGTGGCGGTTGGAGTCACAGTAAACCTAATGACAACGGCATGTTCAATGACGTCGCCGGCATGATGGCTCGCACAAACGGTGCGAATACTGACAGCGAAGATGGCTACTCTATCTATACCGGCGTGCGGTATGATATGGACAACCTAGGTCTGAAGCTCGGTGCCGAGTATAATTATGGCTCGCAGTACTGGGTAGCCTTCAGTCCCGGCCACGACGATCTCTATATGTCGAAGCTGGCCACCCGCGGTAATGCCTATGAACTGTATATGATCTATGACCTGCCCACCGGGCCGGCCATCTCAAAGTACGCCAAAACCTTTATGCGGCTGGGCTGGCAGTTTTATGACTACAACTATTCCGGCGGATTCGATTGGAACATGAAACCCTACAACTTGGACACAGAAAAGGATAAACTGCAGGCACTTGGCCAGAATCCGGTGCAAAGCGCCAATCAGGTTTACCTTACCTTTGAGGCGTATTTCTAAACCGATTTTTCAACAAACCCACTCTGCTCAGCCAAGGGAAAGTCACTGCGACTTTCCCTTTTTTTTGGGTTGAATATCAAATTGTTGAACGGGGAAATTGTCCACAATACTCTTGGAAGCAAGAGTGTTGATCTCGAACTGGCGGCGCGAGTATAATCACATCCCGTCCGCACAGTTCATGAGGGTCTCATATTGTAAGTGTCTGTCAAAACCCGTAGAGCCGGAGGCCGATCTGCAGGACTAGCCAAGCATACAGGCCCGCAACAACATCGTCGAGCATGATCCCCCAGCCGCCGCAGAGATGTCGGTCAATCCAGTTGGCCGGGAATGGCTTTAGTATGTCAAAGAAACGAAACAAGAGAAAGCTCAAGAGAATGACCACCGGGTGGAGCGGTGCCGCGGTGAGCGCGATCAGCTGACCGACGATTTCATCGATGACTACGGGACGAGGATCGACGCGATCGAGAATTTTTTCCGCAGCCCCGCCACAGATGACACCGACAACGAAAAGGATGGTAATCACGGCGAGAAAGGGGAGCAGGTCTATGCGGCCGATGAGCAGCCAGATAAGCACACCAGTCGCTGAGCCCCAGGTCCCGGGGGCCTTGGGCAGATAGCCGCTGTACGCCCCGGTGGCGATGAACATCAAAATACGATCCATGGGGTCAGCTCAGGGAAGGGGTGGCGAAAGGCGGTTGATTGCGGCATAGACCGCCTGGAGCGGTATCTGGTGTGCCTCGGCCACTGCACGGCAGGCCTCGTATTCCGGTGTTATCACCACACCAGAGGGAGTGGTGATTTTTTTGGCGGGTATCTCGCCCCAGGGGGTTGCAACCATAACGATCTCCCGGGGCAGGGTCAGTCGCTGCTCTCGCCGCAAACGCAGACCGATGGTGCTGGTTTCGTTGAACAGCAGGGTGGTCACGGCCTGTCGGTCTGCAGGTTCTACGATCACCCGCAGCAGGAATCCTGGCCGGCCTTTTTTCATCTGCATGGGGATCAGGCAAACATCCAGGGCGCCGGCCGCCATGAGCCGCTGGCTGACATAGGGCCAGAATTCAGGGTTCCAGTCATCGAGATGGGTCTCGATCGCTTCAACCTCCTGGGCCTCCGCAACCTCCGTGCCCTGGCCGAGCAGGAGGCGCAGCAGATTGGGCCGTCCATCGGCGCGTTGCATGGACCCGGCGCCGTATCCGGTTCGTTCCAGCAGCATCGGCGGCATCGGGCCGAAATCATCGGCGAGTTCTCTGACCAGGGCCGCACCGGTGGGGGTTATCAGTTCTTGGCTCAGATTGTCGCCATAGACCGGCACCCCCGCAAGGAGATGACAGACCGCCGGTCCCGGCAAAGGGATCTCGCCGTGGTCACAGGCAACCCAGCCGCTGGGCATGGGCAGGGGCGAACAGGTGAGATGGTCGATGCCCAGATACTCGAGGCCCGCCACTGTGCCGACAATGTCGATGATGGCATCCACAGCCCCGACTTCGTGGAAATGAATCTGGTCGATGGTGGTGCCATGCACTGCAGCCTCTGCTTCGGCCAGACGGGTAAACACCCGGAGGGACTTGGCCCGGATCGATGGTTTGAGAGCGGTGGCCTCGAGGATGGTGTTGATCTCCGCCAGGTGGCGGTGGGCATGGTTGGGCGGGCAGTCCACTTGCACTCGGGTGGCGGCGAAGCCCTGCACGGTTCGGCGATCGACAGTGATTGTCGAGTCATGGAGCGGTAGACCGGACAGCACCTCTCGGAGATAGGACTCCGGGACCCCGGTGTCGAGCAGTGCGCCCAACAGCATGTCGCCGCTCACTCCGGAAAAACAATCGAGATAGGCGGTCTGCATCAGGTGAGCAGGGTACCCGGAGCTATGCGGGCACCACGGAGGCAGGCTTCGACTGACATCCGTTTTTTACCCTCGGGCTGTACTTCATGGATGAGGAGGCAGTCTGTACCGGTGGCGATCAAAAGTCCTTGGCTGTCGGCACGACAGATGCTGCCCGGCGGTTCGGTGGCGCGCAGCAAGACGAGCTCTGGATTGAAAAACCGGTAGCGTTTGCCGCCAAGAAAACCATAGGCGGAAGGCCAGGGGTCCAGACCGCGGATCAGGCAATGCAGGTGCGCTGCCGGGAGGCTCCAGTCGAGATGCCCCTGCTCTTTGGTCAGCATCGGGGCCGCGGAGGCGAGCGAATGATCCTGCGGCTGCGACGTCAGTTGGCCTTGTTTCAGTTTGTCGATGGCCATGGCCAGGGTTTGGCCGCCAAGGAGCGCCAATTGATCAAAAAGTGCGCCCGAGGTCTCCTGCGGGCCGATTGCAACCGGCACGGTCAGGAGGATATCGCCGGTGTCCATGCCGATGTCCAGCTGCATGATAGTGATGCCGGTTTGACTCTCGCCATTGATCACTGCCCATTGAATCGGGGCGGCCCCCCGGTATTTCGGCAGGAGCGATCCGTGGACATTGATGGCGCCCAGAGGTGGCAGACGCAGCAGCGCGCCGGGCAGTATCTTGCCGTAAGCGACCACCACCAGAAGATCCGGGGCTAGCTCTTTGATCTGGGCAAGAAAAGCCTCAGTTTTTACCGATTCCGGCTGCAGCACCGGGATGCCATGCTGCTGGGCCAGGGCCTTCACCGGCGGCGGGCTCAGAATCTTGCCTCGGCCGCGCTGACGGTCGGGCTGGCACACTACGGCGACAACCTGATCCGGACCCTCCAACAGGGCCTGCAGCGAGGGCACGGCGAAATCCGGCGTACCCATAAAGATAAGGCGGAGGGGAGCGGTCATCCCTGCTCCTGGAGGATTTTCTTGAGCTTCTTTTTATAGAGGGCGCGCTTGAGGGAGCTGAGCCGGTCGATGAACAGGGTGCCGAGCAGATGATCGACCTCGTGCTGGATGATCCGGGCGTAGCGGTCTTCGGCATCGAATTCCAGGGGATGGCCCTCCACATCCTGGGCCGTGACATGGATCTTGCGGAACCGCTTGACGTTGGCTGTACACTCGATGACGCTCAGGCAGCCTTCTTCGTCAATAATACTGCCTTCACCGTCTGAAATCACCGGATTGACTAGGGTGATATAGTGCCGTTCGTCGTCCTCGGTGGAACGGTCCACCACTACCACCTGAAGGGCGATGCCGATCTGGTTCGCAGCCAGGCCGACACCGGGGGCGGCCCACATGGTGTCGGCCAAATCCTTGACCAGTGTTTGCAGGGCCTCGTTGAAGACCGTGATGGGTTGAGCCTTTTCCCGGAGAACCGGATGGGGATAGGTAATGATTTTTTTGATGGCCATAATGCACGTATCGTTCAATGGTGTCTGAGCACCGATTTATTTATGAAAGAGACTCCATGGTATGTAATCAGTTTCCATGGTATTGTAAAGGTGTCTGCCCTCTCTTGCGGGGACGAGAGGCGGTGCCGGCTTGTTTTTCTGTCTTTTTTTGTGTAGGGTGCACGCCAAATTATGCAGGGGACGTACAGTGAGGATGATCAACAAAGCACTCTGTCAAGCGGGGTTGGATGTATTGCGAAGGCCCGTGCTGCCTTTGCTCGGTATCGTCGAGTTCTTGTATGTTACGGGTGATTTCTCAACAGTTGAAGAGGTGATTGCCCAGTTGCCGGAAACGATTGAAACCGGCTATGCTACCTACAAGGATGCGGCGGCGCTTCTGGCCCCCTATGCCGCGTTGCTGCAGCCCTTTGTCGACCTCAAGGCCGGCAAGGGCCCGGAGCAGCGGGTTGTAACCAGTGAGGGCGAGCCAGCGGATGCCATGACGGCGGTCACCGCCCTGGTAGCCCAGCAGGTATTGACCCAAGAGCTGGAGCAAATCAACAGTCTGCTCTGCGCACCGTGCCATTGCACCCTGTGCTGTGTTGGCCCGGATGCCGCCATGGCCCAAGCCTATTTTGAGATCCCGCTGCACACAGGTGAGGCTGATTTTTTTTCGCTGGAACGCATTGATTCCGAGGCATCAAGGGTGCATCGGGTTGACGGGGAGCCGCCGCTGCACGTGGCGGGGCGTGCATTTTTCGACCGTCCGGACCCGGTGCTGATCCACTGGCAGCACGGCTGGAGCCTGATCCTGCCTCGGGGGAGCAGATGCCCGAACCTGGAAACCTTGGGCCGTTGCCGGATCTATCCGGACCGCCCGCAGGTCTGCCGCCGTCCCCAGATCTTTCCCTACGTGCTGGAACCGGTTGAGGAAGAGGGACAATCGGTTCTCAGATTGCGTGACTCTCTGCTCGCGGTAGTGGACTGCCCCTATGTCCGGCTGCTGCAGGACGAGATCGCCGCCTATGCGGCAGCCTGCGAATTGGAGATGATCTTCCGGCATAATAAGGCGTAGCGGGCCGTGGAAATCGACCTCTGGCCCGCGACTCACCGTCTGGACAACAAAATATGAATACGAACCTATGAGTATCACCGGAATCGTTTGTATCCTACTCTCCTACCTCCTGGGCGCCATTCCCTTTGGGCTGGTCGTCTCGCGGGGGAGCGGCATTGATATCCGCACTCAGGGCAGCAAAAACATCGGCGCTACCAATGTCGCCCGGCTGCTGGGGAAAAAAATGGGGGTTTTGACCCTGATCCTCGATATGCTCAAGGGCTATGCGCCGATGTGCCTAGCGGCCCTTTTGCTTCAAGGGCAACCCCATCGTGATTTGATTATCGCGCTCTGCGGCGCGGCTTCGGTTCTGGGGCATATGTTTCCGGTATATCTGCGGTTCCGGGGAGGAAAAGGGGTGGCGACTGCCCTGGGCGCTTTTCTCTATCTGGCACCCCTGGCCGCTTTGGGCTGTCTGCTGATCTTTGTCCTGACCGTGCGATTGTCCGGTTTTGTTTCCCTTGGGTCGCTGCTGGGTTCAGCCTCCATTCTCCTGTGGCTCTTTCTCCTTGCTGCCGCCTGCTGGAAATTGTGGCTGGCGGCCTTTATTGTGGTGATGATCTGGGGCAAGCACTATCAGAATATTGATCGCCTTTTGCAAGGAACGGAAAAATCCTGGAAAAAAAAGGGGCAGGGGGGGCAGTGAATCGTCAGGAATGGCAGGCCATCGAACAGGCTCGAGAGCTGCTGCGACTGGAAGATCGGGCCACCCTGACCGAGATCAAGCGGGCCTACCGCCGTCTGAGCAAGCTCCATCATCCGGATACGGCCCAGATCGTCGACGGGCAGAGCGGCGAGCAGATGGTTCGGATCACTGCAGCCTATGAACTGCTGCTGCGCTATTGTAACGAATACCGTTTTCCGCTGAAGCGGGAAGAGGGTGCGAGCGAAGATCTTGATATCTATGACCCTGAGGACTGGTGGCAGTCGCGATTTGGCCAGGATCCTTTGTGGAGCGGCGGCAAGAAAACCCGCCAGCGGTAAAGGCGCGGCAAGCAGTGGCGGCCCCAGATTTTAGCGGTCTGGTCAATCCATGGCCTGCAGTCGCCAGACAGCCTCGTAGGTGGCGCAATATTCCAGGATTAGTTGTTTTCGTGCCGGCAGGTTGAATAGCCAGTAGCAGGGGCTGAGCATCAGAATATGGATGGCTTGTTTTGGCGTCATGGTCGTCCCTCCGTGGTCAACAATCTTCCAGTTTTCTTATCGGCTGTTTTCTGCGGAGTCTTTCGTGGATTTTTCGGGCGGTGGTGAAAATTTTTGCAGAGCCACCACCGGCTCAGCGTAACGGGTGCGCGGAACGGGAACCGTTCGGCCGCATCGATTTTTTTTGCACAAGGAGTAAGGGGATGCACATTCCTCAACGAATTACCAATCACCGTCCTTTTGTTTCGCTTGAATTTTTTCCTCCCAAACAGCAGGAGGAGTGGCCGCAATTTCTTGAGGCTGCCAAGGAACTGCAGCAGCTACAACCGCTGTTCGCCTCGGTGACCTATGGTGCCGGGGGGTCCACCCAGTCCAATACCCTGGAGATCTGCGAGCAGCTGATCCGAACCTGCGGTTTCGAGATTATGCCGCATCTCACCGGGGTGGCCGCTAACCAGGACAAAATCGACGGATTCCTCAACGCGATCAAGGTCCTGGGGATTGACAATGTCCTGGCCCTCAGGGGCGACCGTCCCAACGGATTTACCGGCACGGATGCAGAGTTGTTCAGTACCTTTCCCCATGCTTCGGATCTGGTAACCTATATCCGCAAACAGCATCCGGGCCTGGCTATCGGCGTGGCCGGTTTTCCCGAGGCCCATGCGGAAGCCCTCTCGTTTGCCGCCGATCTGGAGGTCATGCAGCGCAAGGTGGCCTGCGGGGCCGATTTTATCATTACTCAGCTCTATTTCGACAACCGGGTCTATTTCGACTATGTCGAGCGGTTGCGGGAGCGCGGGGTCACGGTCCCCGTTATTCCGGGGGTTTTGCCTATCCGCAACCTGGCCTCCCTACGGTTCACCCTCCAGTTGTGCAACGCCAGGGTGCCGGGGCAGCTGATCAACGCTCTGATGAAGGCCAACGATCAGGGCGGCGCGGCTGCCGTCTATGCAATCGGGGTGGCGTATGCCCGCGAACAGGTCAAAGGCCTGCTCGCCGGGGGGGCGCCCGGAGTGCACCTCTACACCCTGAACAAGGCGGACATGTGTCTGGAGGTCATGGACGGCCTGTTGTGACCGGTTGTCCCCTCTCTCCTGTCAATCTCCGCAGCATCACCGAAACCCGGTAGCCAAGCAGACCGGACGCGGCTGTCAGGGCCAGGATCAGCCCGATCCAGAAGCCCTGCGGGCCTGGTGCCAGCCCCGCCCAACCGCCCAATCCCAGCCCATATCCCATCGGCAGTCCAATCCCCCAGTAAGCCAGCAGCATCAGTAACAGCGGCACTCTGGTATCCTTGCAGCCGCGCAGGATACCGCCGAAGTTCGCCTGCAGGGCGTCCGGCAGCTGAAAGATCGCAGCCAGGCAGAGCAGGGATGCGGCCAGTTTTTGGACCATTGGGTCCGGGCTGTACAGTGCCGCAATCTTAGGTGAGAAGGTGAGAATCAGCAGACAGGTGAGACTCGCGCCGCCAAGGGCCAGTCCCAGTCCCGCCCGGACAATCCGCCGCAGTCGCCTGACCCTCTTTTTGCCGATGGCATACCCGATGCGCACGGTCAGCGCTGTGGCTAGGCTGTAGGGCAGCATATAGAGGAGCGAGGTGAAATTGAGGGCGATCTGATGGGACGCCACCACCTGGGCGCCGAGTTTGGCAATGAACAGGGCGATGACGGCAAAGATGGAACATTCGATAAAGAGGGCTGCGCCCATCGGCAGACCCAGGCGGAGAAAAGGGCCGATTGCCCACCCGCTTTGTTCGGGAGGTAGGGTGAAGAGAGCCTCGGTGCCGGCCAGTCGGCTTTTTGCGAGGAGTATCGCCATGAACAGCAGCATGGCCAGCAGGGACAACGCGGTTGCCCAGCCGCAGCCGACGCCGCCCAGGGCCGGGAGACCTAGTTTGCCATAAATCAGGAGGTAATTGGCCACGATATTCACCAGTAGGCCGAAGAAGCCGGCGAACATGGAGAGCCGCGGCCGTGCCAGGCCATCGCCGCCGTTGCGGAGGGCAAGAAAGATGCCGGCCACCGGCAGCCCCCAGGAAATGGCGAACAGGTATTGCCCGGTAAGGGGAATCACCTCAGCGCTCACCCCCATCCAGGCCATGACGGGCGACATCAGCCACAGGACCGGCATAAGGAGGAGGCCCGTGCTCAGGCCGATGGCCATGCCCAGGCGGATGGAGTGGCGGACGGCTGTGCGGTCACCCCGGCCATAGGCCTGAGCAACCAGCGGGGTCACTGCGGTCAGTAGACCGACCATGAACAGGTAGACCGGGAAAAAGAGGGAGGAGCCGACCGCCACCGCTGCCAGATCGATGGCGCTTACCCGTCCCGCCATCACCGTATCGACAAAGCCCATGGAGGTCTGGGAGAGTTGCGCCAGGACCAAAGGGCCCGTTAGTCTGAGGAGAACCGAGGCCTCGTGGAGCAGGAGCGAAATTGATTTCATGGACGCTGTGGGGGGAATCGTCAGGCGTTAGCCGCGTTCTGTGCCTTCGCTGTGCCGACTCTGCCGCTTGGTCAGGTTGCCGCTGATGGTGTGCTGCTCGGGGAGCCGGGTGACGTGGTCCATGATGCTTGGTGGCAGCACTCGCCCCTTGATCACCAGGATATCGGCAGCCAGGCAGTCGGCCACCTCGGATGGGGCAAACCCCTTTTGTTCCACCAGATAGCGGAACAGGAGTTCGGCCAGCCGGGGCAGGGCAATCTGCCAAGTGGAACGTGTTTCCCGGTATAACCAGAGCGAAAAGGCGAGAAAGCCGCGAAAGACGTCGCCGTTGGGCCAGAGGAGGGGAGCGGTGCGGTGGAAGTTGCCGCTGTTGTAGACCAGATCCCAGAACCGCGCCAGCCGTTTCATGGTCTGCATCTGGGCAAAGGGGATCAGGTGGTTCTGCAGAATTTCATAGGGCGGGTCTTCGGCATAGCGCATCCCGAACGTGCGGTCATGCCGGTCGATAGCGGTGCCGGACAGTTTTTTTAGCACGCCGAGTTGGATTTCTCCGTGGGTCAGGGCCATGAGGCTGTTGAGATTTTCGCCGAAACGCTCAACTGGTTCTCCCGGCAGCCCGATGATCAGATCGACGTGCAGATGGGCTGTGGTGTGCTCGTGCAGAAAGGCCAAATTTTCTTTGATGCCCCTGAAGTCAAGCTTGCGGCTGATGTTGGCGGCGGTTTCCGGGTGCAGGGTCTGGATGCCAACCTCCAGTTGCAGGGTGCCGGCAGGAAACCGCACCAGGCGCTCCTTAAGCGCTTCCGGAAAATGATCGGGGATGACTTCGAAGTGGACGTGGAAGGGCGGCTCCTTGGCGAGGAAAAAATCAAGGATGCGGCCTGCAACGCCTGGGTTGCAATTGAAGGTCCGGTCCACGAATTTGATGGTTCGTGCTCCGCGCTGCCAGAGCGTTTCCAACTCGTCGATAAAGCGGTCGATAGGGAAGAAGCGGATTGTTTTATCGAGCGAGGAGAGGCAGAATTCGCAGGTAAAAGGGCAGCCCCGCGAGGCCTCGACATAGGTGATGCGATGGGTGAGGTCCTCGTCGGTGTAGAACCGGTAGGGCGTGATCAAGGACTCGATGTCGACCTTGGCCGCGGGGATGATGCGGTCTACCGGCGGATGGCCGGCGAGGATTGCGGCGCAGAGGGTATGGAAGGTGATTTCGCCCTCTCCCTGAATGATGTAATCGGCAGCGCTCAGATCGACGCGCTGGGGCAGGTGGCTGACTTCCGGCCCGCCCAGGACGATGCGGGTGGCCGGCGCAACCTGCTTGATGATTCCCACCAGTTGCCGCACCGCAACCGCGTTCCAGATATAGACACCGATGCCGACGATCGTAGGTGCGGTCGCCAGGATCTTTTCAGCCATATCCCCCACCTGGTCACTGAGGCAGTATTCTTGGATACGGGCTAGGGGCTGCAGTTCCCGGAGGTTGGCATAGAGCGAGCGTAGACCAATGGCAGCATGGATATAGCGGGCATTGATGGTGGTGAGCACAATGCCCGCCATGGCTGCCGGTTCCTCTGGGTCGGACCGTGGGCGGCTCACTTGGCCGCCAGCCGCTGGCGGAGCACCTTGTGTAAAATGCCGCCGTGCCGGTAGTATTCGATCTCCATATCATTGTCGAGGCGCAGGGTCAGATTGACCATCACGATGTTGCCATCGGCCCGTTCGATGCGTAGCGGCACTGGTTGTCCGGGCTGCAGTGGGTCGTCGATTCCGGTCAGGGTGATGGTCTCGCTGCCGTCCAGGCCCAGGGAGACGGCGTCCGGGCCTGCGGGGAATTGCAGCGGCAACACGCCCATTCCCACCAGATTGGAGCGGTGGATGCGTTCAAAGGAAACAGCGATCACCGCCTTGACCCCCAGGAGCATGGTCCCCTTGGCCGCCCAGTCGCGCGATGACCCGGTCCCGTAGTCCTTGCCGGCAAAAACGATCAACGGCGTTGCGGTTTTCATGTAGCGCATGGCCGCGTCATAGATCGGCATCTCCGTGCCCTCGGGCATCAGCCGGGTCAATCCGCCCTCGCGGCTTGCCATCCGGTTGCGGATGCGGATATTGGCAAAGGTGCCCCGCATCATGACCTCATGGTTGCCGCGCCGGGAGCCGTAGCTGTTGAAATCTTCGGGGGCAATCCCCTGCTCCTGAAGATACAGGCCTGCCGGGGTCTGCGGTCCGATCGATCCGGCTGGGCTAATGTGATCGGTGGTGATGCTGTCCCCGAAGATGGCGAGAATCCGGGCCTGCTTGATAGCGGTCGGCGGCAGCGGCGTGCTGGTCATGGTCTGGAAAAACGGCGGTTCGCGGATATAGGAAGAGTCCTTGTCCCACTGGTAGAGATCACCGCTGCCGCCCTGCAGTGCGTTCCATTGGGCATCACCGGCAAAGACACTGGCATAGCTGGTGGTGAAGAGATCCGGGGTCACAGCCTGGTCGACGGTCGCTCGAATTTCCTCAGCAGTCGGCCAGATATCGTGCAGGAAAACCGGGGCTCCTGCAGGGTCGACGCCCAGCGGCTCTTTTTCCAGGTCGATGCGCATAGTGCCAGCCAGGGCATAGGCCACCACCAGGAGTGGCGAGCCGAGATAATTGGCTTGGATCTGGGGATGGATGCGGGCCTCGAAATTACGGTTACCGCTGAGAACGGCGGCCACCACCAACTGTTCCTTCTTGATGCGCGCAGCAATTGCAGCATCCAGCGGCCCGCTGTTGCCGATGCAGGTGGTGCAGCCGTAGCCGACAACCTGAAAACCGAGGGCGTCAAGGTCGGGCAGGAGGCCGCTCTTTTCCAGGTAGCGGGTGACCACCCGGGAGCCCGGTGCCATACTGGTCTTGACCCAGGGCTTGCTGGTTAGGCCGCGGGCCCGCGCCTTCCTGGCCAGCAGGCCGGCACCGATCATCACATCCGGATTGGAGGTGTTGGTGCAGCTGGTGATAGCGGCTATGACCACCGCACCGTTGCTGAGGCCGGTACAGGCGGCGGCGGGTAGAGCATTGATTGCGGGTGTTTTTGCACAGCAGGGACAACCGTCCATGTTGCCAGCCTCGAGAGGAGGTGGCTCTTGATGCAGTTGTTTTACAAATTGAGCGGAAAAATCTTGGGCCACGGCAGGCAGCGGCAGCAGATCCTGGGGCCGTCTCGGCCCGGCAAGGCTGGGCACCACGTCCTCCAGCGCAATGTCGTAGACAACCGAATAGTTCGGTTCCTTGCTGTCGGCCGCAAAGAAAAAGCCCTGCTCCTGGCAATAAGTTGCCACCAGGTCAATCTGTTCGGCCGATCGACCGCTGGCCTTGAGATAGCGCAGGGTTTCCTCGTCCACCGGGAAAAAGCCCATGGTGGCGCCGTATTCCGGTGCCATGTTGGCTATGGTTGCCCGGTCCGGCAGGCTTAAGCCTTTCAGGCCTGAACCGAAAAACTCGACAAACCGGCCGACCACACCCTTGGTACGCAGGAAGCGGGTGAGGGTCAGAACCAGATCGGTGGCGGTGGTCCCCGGCCGCAGCGTACCACTGAGGCGCACGCCGACCACCTCGGGAATCTGCAGCGAATAGGGCTGGCCGAGCAGCACAGCCTCTGCCTCGATGCCGCCCACGCCCCAGCCCATCACCCCTAGGCCGTTGATCATGGTGGTGTGGGAATCGGTGCCGAGCACAGTGTCAGGATGTGCTACCAGCTGGCCGTCCTGTTCTTTGGCCTGGACCACCGAGGCCAGGTATTCGAGGTTCACCTGATGAACGATCCCGGTACCAGGCGGCACCACCCGGAAATTATCGAAGGCCTGTTGGCCCCAATGGAGCATGGTGTAGCGTTCGCGGTTGCGCGCCATCTCCAGGTCGACATTGATGCCAAAGGCCTCACTGCTGCCGGCTCGGTCGACCTGGATACTGTGGTCGATAACGAGATCGACCGGGATAAAGGGGTTCATGGTAGCAGGATCACCGCCGTGTCGCGCCAGGGCCGAGCGCAGCGCCGCCAGATCAACCAGTGCCGGTACCCCGGTGAAATCCTGAAGGATGACCCGGCTGGGCATGAAAGGAACCGCGGCGGTGCTGACCAGGCCGGGCTGCCAGGAAGCTAAGTTGTCGATGTCCTGGCCACTCGCCAGCCCTTGCGGATAATGGCGAAGCAGGTTTTCCAGGAGGATGCGGAGGGAAAAGGGCAACCGTTCAATCGGGCCGTAACCGATGGTTTCCAGGGCCTTGACGGAATAGGCAATATAGCGCTTGCCGCCTGTCTCTATAGTAATCCGGGGATCGAAAGAAGTGAAATCCGTGGTTGCAGCCATATTCGTGTCCTCTTGCTGTGGGAATGGAGTGTCGAACTCAAAACTTTTCCTCCGATTATGCCAGATTTGACGAAAACAGGAACCCTGTTTTTTCTGGTTCGCCAGTAACCGGGAACCCGACTTCGGTGCAGCTCTTTTTATCGGCTAAGCGGTCTGGCAACTTGCTGTTTTTTAGCAGACGTCCTATAGTAAATTTTTTCCGGAGAACCCGAAGGACCTTACCTGTGAGAATGCGCTATGATCAAGACCTACGCAGAAATTAACAAGAAAATAGAATCCGGCAAGGCTGTGGTCCTCACGGCCGAAGAGGTCATCGACTATGTCGATAAACGGGGGTTGGAGGCCGCGGCCAAAGAGGTGGATGTAGTCACCACCGCCACCTTCGGCCCCATGTGCTCTTCCGGCTGCTTTCTCAATTTCGGCCACAGCACGCCGAAGATGCGGATTTCCGAGGCCTGGATCAACGATGTCTCTGCCTATTGCGGCATTGCCGCGGTTGATGTCTATCTGGGGGCCACCCAGTTGCGGCAGAACGACCCGGCCAACATGTACCATCCCGGCGAATTCCGTTACGGCGGTGGCCATGTGATTGAGGATCTGGTGGCCGGGAAAAAACTCCAGTTGTTCGGCCTGTCCTACGGCACCGATGACTACCCTCGCCGCGAGATCCGGACCCTGTTCGACATCAACGATCTCAACCAGGCGATCATGGTCAATCCCCGCAACTGCTACCAGAACTATAACGTCGCGGTCAACGCCTCGGATAAGCGGATCTATACCTATCTCGGCATCCTCAAGGCCCGGATGCGCAACATGACCTACTGCTCCGCCGGGCAGCTGTCGCCGCTCTTGAACGACCCCTTGTATGAAACCATCGGCATCGGCACCAGTATCTGGCTGGCCGGGGCTCGAGGTATGGTCTACGCCCAGGGTACCCAGCACTGCTCCCTGGTGGAACGAGGTGAAAATGATGTGCCTGTGGAAGGATCCGGAACCCTGGCCCTGACCGGGAATATGAAGGAGATGCTCCCTGAGTTCGTCCGCGGCACCAGTTTTAAAGGCTATGGCGTCTCGCTGGCCCTGGGGGTCGGCATCCCCATTCCGATCCTCAACCCGGAGATCCTTCGCCGCACCACGGTCCGCGATCGCGATATCATCGCCTGTGCCGTCGATTATTCCGAGGACTACCCGCAAAAGACCGGCAAGGTTCTGGCCCGCTACAACTACGAGCAGCTGCGGTCCGGCGAGGTGGAACTGAACGGCAAAAAGGTGCCGGTGACCTCGCTCTCCTCCTACAACAAGGCTTTGAAGATTTGCGGTTTGCTCAAGGCGGAGATTGAGGAGGGCCGTTTTCTCCTCTCCGAGCCCAGCCAACGCCTGCCGCTGAATCAGGGGATGAAATCCTTAAACATCACAGGACCGGCCCGATGATCACCAAAAAAATCTATCTGTATTTCCCGAAGAGCGAAACCGAGAAGCCCATCGTCTACCAACTGGTCAAAGATTTCGACCTGATCGTCAATATTTTCCGGGCCAAGGTGACGCCGGAAGAAGAGGGCTACCTCAGCCTGGAGGTGACAGGCACCCAGGACAATATTGATCGGGCCTTTGCCTTTCTCGGCGGGTTTGATGTGGTCATTCATGCCGGCAACAAGAGTGTGCGTTGGGACGAGGAGCGCTGCGGCCAATGCGGCGCCTGCGTGGTCCACTGCCCGACCCAGGCGCTCTCTATTGTTGACCGGGAAACCCGGACCATCGCCTTTTGCGAGGAAAACTGTGTTGAATGCCTGGCCTGTATTGCCGCCTGTCCGTACGGGGCCTGTTCGTCCGCCTTTTAGACCGGGGATCGGTCTGTCCCTGAGCATGCCGTCCCTTTGATGAAGGCTCTGCGCGTTTATCGCTCTTTTTCCTGGAAGGATACCAACCTGCGGGTTGCCAGCGACGCTTTTGACCTGGTCACCCGGACCGTGGTCGCCGAGCGAAAACTGCTCGAGCGCTATATCGCCCGTCATCCTGAGTTTCAAAGCGCGCTCGTTCCGGTCGTTCTTCTGGAAGATGCGCCGGAAGTGGCGCGCCGCATGGCCGCTGCTGCCGACCTGACCGGGCTCGGCCCCATGGCCTCGGTGGCCGGCACCCTGGCGCAGCTGGGCGTCGAAGCGGCCATGGCTGAGGGTTGTCGGGAGGCGATCGTCGAAAACGGCGGCGATATCTTCATCCACTCCGACACCAGCGTCACCATCGGCATCTACGCCGGTAACAATGCCATTGGTAACACACTGGCCTTTCGTATTGCCCCGCACGATCTGCCTCTTTCTCTCTGTTCTTCTTCCAGCAAGATGGGCCATAGTCTCAGTTTTGGCCAGTGCGATCTCGCCACCGTAGTGGCCAAGGACGGTGCCCTGGCCGATTCCGCTGTCACCCTGGTCTGTAACCTGATCAAAACGGAAAACGATCTGACCCCGGTGCTCAATGATGTCGGCACCATAGCCGGCATTAGCGGCATCTTTGCAGTGAAAAACGGCAAGATTGGCATGTGGGGCCATCTGCCTGAACTGGTCCGTAATCAGGACACCGCCACCCAGAACAAAATCACCCGCGACCTGCACTCCGATTTTAAGGGGAACGTGGAGCGGTAACCTTTGCCACGAATCGACGAACCCTCGGTGCGACGACCAAGAGCGCAGGGAATGCCACAGACCAGGTTGTCGCGAAGCTTTTCATCCAGCGATAAATGAAATCAGAGGGAAATCCCTGGTTAAGCAGCAGCACGACAGCCGAAACCACGCCCACCATGATTGCGGACACGAGACCGCTGAAGAGGACCGGCGCATAGCGTGGATTGAGGGACATGTTCTTCCTTTCAACAAGGAGACGTGATTCAGCTTTTCATTAGAGGCGCTCGCGGAACCTTGTTGCCGTGGCATTCCATGCAGTTGGGCTGGGCATTGATGCCATGGTCCTTTGCGGGAGCCCATTCGCTTTCGGCGTCATACTTGCCATCCTTCCAGTCATTGAGTAGTTCCACCAGATGATACGCCATGCTGGCCGCTACCCGGGCGCAGCGATCCTTACGTTCAGGGCTACCGAGAGGCTTATCGGCTACAGCCATCCACTTGCCGACCGAAACATGACAGAGAGGTGATTCGCTGATGGTCTGGACAATCTCACCCGGTATTTTTGGATTTTTAGGAACATAGATCGGCAGCGAGGCATTGCCATACCATTGCAGCATATCCGCTCCGATCAGATGTCCGGCTTCGGCACCGGCAATCCGGGGGCCGATGATCAGATTGGCGACGATATTGGCCCCGGCACCTGTACCGCAAACCGTTCCCCAGCCGACCATACCGCCCTCAAGAAAAACAAAGGCATCGATCGGAAAGGATTTGTACGGCTCCCCAACCTTTTCTCGGAGTTGACTGAAAACACTGCTGATGACCGCGCAGCCGCAGAAGACCCGGTACCATTCCTTGTAGGCGAGCTCCGCCGTTGTCGCTGGATCGAGTTTTACATAAGGCCACGGCCATTTTTCCGCAGGGTCTCCTGCTTCAGCCGGTCGCAACCACCCTCCTAATTGGGCAAGCACTGCGGTTGTGGCCATTGCCCCGGTTCCCAGCAGCCACTGGCGTCGCGACACACCTCCTGCACAAATTTTATCGTCATTATTCATATCTTCCTCGTATTGGTTTGATAGGTAAGTTGGATAAACGAGCAGTCAATAGGCTCATTTTTTTTGTATGGAGGCGATCTCTTGCGGCAAGAGCTCCGAAAGTATCTCGGCTGCATCCTTTACGAACGCGGGGCAGAGTCGAGCCACCAACTGCTCCTCCTTGATTTTTTTTGACCCTGCCTCCGTGCTCATGTCCGCATGAAGGAGTTCGCGACACAGTGTCGTTCCCTGCCGTTCTTCAAAACGACGAACAAATTCCCGTGCTGATTGGGCGATGGCGTTTCGTGCCTCCCCTTCATCCTCAGGATTGCCCTGAGCAAGGCCCAAAATCGTCAGAGCGCCGGTAACGGCCCCGCAGGTTTTCCCCAAACGTCCCAGTCCGCCCCCTAAAGGCCGTCCGATCCTATGTGCAAGCGCTTGGTCCATACCGTACGATTCCCCGTAAACAGTCAAAATTGCCTGTGAACAGTTCAACCCGTCTTTAAAAAACTGTTCCGCTTTTTCCGATCTGCTCATTATGATGCCTCCCTCTTGCATAAATTTAATTCATTGCTATCGGTTATGACAATAAGGTAACCTTCATTATCGCGTCCAACGATTTGTTTCGATCTGTGCTATCGAACAAATTGATCGAACGTAAGGGTATCAGGGAGAGCATATGGAGATTCGACAACTTCGCACCTTTCAAACCGTAGCAAACCTGTTGAGCTTCAATCGTGCCGCAGAACGGTTAAACTATGCACAATCCAGTATTTCGGCGCAGATACAGGCATTAGAGGAAGAGCTCGGCGTGCAACTCTTTGATCGATTGGGAAGGCGGATCGTATTAACTGAAGCCGGGGCTCAGCTCCTCGATTATGCTGAAAAAATCGTCAATCTCGTCGACGAAACCCTGGCCGAAGTGACCGAAGCGTCGACCCCTCAGGGGACGCTCACGGTGAGGGTTCCTGAGACATTGAGCGTGCACCGCTTCACCCCCATCATCAAGGCCTACCACGCACGCTTTCCGGGGGTGCAACTGCGCTTTATCACCTGCGCACTCGAAGGACTGGAAAAGGATCTTCGCAAGGGGATTACCGACCTGGCTTTTCTGCTTGCCGAGTCCATCAGTGCAGCTGATTTGACCGCTGAAGTCCTGGGATTCGAGAGCCTGGTACTGGTAGCTAGGCCAGATCACCCCTTGACCCGAAAGTGGGCCGTGGAAACGGGTACTCTCTCGGGAGAGACTTTTTTATTTTCAAAGGTGGACTGCAGCTACCGGAAAATTTTTGAAGGTATCTTGGACCAGCATGGCATTAGCTATAAAAACAGCGTAGAATTTCACAGTGTGGAGGCTCTCAAACGCAGTGTGATTGCAGGGGTGGGAATCGCCCTGCTCCCGGAAATCGCTGTCGCTGAAGAGATTGCCAGCAATAAGTTGGCCATCCTCCCTTGGTCCGAAGGCAAGATCGATGTCGCCATTCTCATGATATGGTACAAGGAGAGATGGCTTTCTCCGAAGTTGAAAGCGTTTATGGATACCACCAAAAAAATTATGGTTGGAGCGGACAACTCCCAAGGGAAATAAAACTTCCTTCTCCGCATCCTCGGCTTTCCATGACAATGGCAGTGAAGCCCTTGGCAAACGGTCGGTTTTTGCCGGCACAAACCTCCTTTCCTGTCAGCCTAAAGCGTCTTGACATTGGCGTTGCCCCTGTTATCTCTGAATAGAGACATACAAAGAGTTGCACCGCTGGTTTTTGGAGTTTGGTCTCCGCTCAATCAGGTATTTGGAGGTGTTTGTGGCACAGAAGGATCTCGCAAATGGCATCTCCCGTCGCCGTATCCTTTTTTCGTGGAGTATGGCCAGCCTGACCCTTCTGCTCGGCCTGTTGCTCAGCTTTCACCTCAGCCGCCTGGACAGGGAACGTCGCCTGAGCGATGTCCGCAGTCAAGTCACCCATGATCTCGCCACCCTTCGCGCTCGCTTGGAAGGCGTCGTTAACACGGTTTTCAGTACCACCTCCGGACTGACCGAGGTCATCGCCCATCAGGGAGGTATAACCCCGGAACTGTTCGCTGCTCTGGCTCGGCATGCAATCACGGGCTATCCCCAAATTCGCAATATTACCGTTGCCCCGGATAACATCGTCACGCTGCTCTACCCTCTGGAGGGCAACCGCCAGGTCCTCGGCCTCCACTACGCGACGCTACCAGAACAGTATGTAACTATCCAGAAAGCGATGCAGACCGGACGGCCTGTTTTTTCCGGCCCCCATAATTTGGTGCAGGGTGGCCGAGGGTTCATTGCCCGCGTGCCTGTTTTTAGCAGTGCTGGCGTCTCTCTAGGATCGGGACCGCGCTATTGGGGTATGGTGTCGGTGGTTACCGATATTGATGCCCTGCTGGATGTCAGCGGCATTCGATCCTCAGGTGTCCTGGATATCTGGCTACATACAAGCGATGACCGGGGCAATGCCGGTGTCTTGATATGGGGTACCCAAGGAGTTGCTGCCTTGCAGCCAGTGAGCATGCCCATCACTTTCCCTGGAGGAGTGTGGCAACTTACCGCTGCCCCGAAGGGCGGCTGGCCGGATATGGTGGCAACCAGGTCCCCGCTTTTTTATATTGGTGTCGTCATCACCCTCTTGGTTACGGTATTGCTCATGGCGTGGCCCTATCGGGTGCGGTTACGCAATCAAAAATTGCGGCAGCAGATTGCTGACCGGGTCCGGGCAGAGGAACAACTGTGCCTCTCCGAGCAGAAATACGCCTCCATTTTTCAACTGATGCCGGACATGGTCGGCATTACCCGTATAGCGGACGGTACCTTCCTGGAGGTTAACGACGGCTTCACCAGAATAACAGGATGGGCATTGCCTGAACTCTTCGGCAGGACCTCTGTTGAGGTCGGGTTGTGGACTGAGGAAGCCCGTGCCGGAGCAGTGGCGCTGGTCAGGAAGCAGGGCCGTCTGGAAAATTATGAGTTTATTTTGGGTATCAGGTCGGGAGAAAAGCGCCAGGCCCTGATGTTCTTGACACCGATCAAGTTCAGGGGCGAGGACTGTCTATATTTTATTGCCCGTGACATCACCGAACTGAAGCAGGCGCAAAAGGTCCTTGAAAATGAGCGGGCCAGGTTGCGCAATCTCCTGCAAACCATCCCTGCTTTGGTCTGGATGAAGGATTCAGAGGGGGTGTTTCTCTTTTGTAATGCCCAATTTGAACGGTTTTTCGGTGCTGCTGAGCCTTTGATTATAGGGAAAACCGATTATGATTTTGTTGATAAAAATTTGGCCGATTCTTTCCGTGAGCAGGACCGCAAGGCTATTGCAGGTGGTCAACCGAGTGTCAATGAGGAATGGGTGACCTATGCCGATGACGGCCACCGGGAACTTTTAGAAATCATCAAAACTCCGGTGTACGATGGGGTCGGTCATCTCATGGGTGTTTTGGGCGTGGGCTGGGATATCACCGAAAAGAAACGAATCGAAGAGGAGTTGCGCAACGAGAGATCGCGCTTCATCAATCTGGTCGATTCCGTGGACGGCGTTGTCTGGGAAACGGATGCCGAGACCTTCACCTTCACCTTTGTCAGCAAACAGGTGGAACGATTGCTGGGATATCCGCTCGACGATTGGTACAAGGATGGATTCTGGCAGCAGCACCTGCACCCGGAAGACCGGGAGAGGGTGCTGGCCTATTCCGTATCCTGTGTGGCCAAGGGGGAGGATCACGAACTTGAATACCGATTTCTTGCCAAAGATGGTCGGATATTCTGGGTGCAGGATATTATCACTGTGGTTGCCGAAAACGGTGTGCCGCGCTGGCGGCGGGGTATCATGGTCGATACCACCAGTAGGAAAGAGCAAGAAAAGGACAAGCGTAACCTTGAGGCACAACTGCGCCAGGCCCAGAAAATGGAGGCGGTCGGGCGCTTAGCCGGGGGCGTGGCGCATGACTTCAATAACAAATTGTCAGTTATTCTGGGGTACGCCGACCTGGCCAAGGAAGGCAACGCGCCACCGGACAAGAGTCGTGGCTACCTCAATCAGATTATCAAGGCTGCTACTCAATCGCGGGACATTACCCGACAGCTGCTCGCTTTTTCCAGGCAAGAGGTGATTTTACCCCGCATACTCAATCTCAACACCTTGGTCAAGAGTGTGCTGAAGGGGTTGGGGCGGTTTATCCGCGAGGATATCCGTTTTGAGGTCAGGCTCGCGGACGGATTGTGGCCGATCAATATGGATCCCACCCAGGTTGATCAGGTGATAATGAACCTGATCGTCAATGCCCGTGATGCCATGGCGGACGGCGGCCTGCTGGTCGTCGAAACCAAGAATGTCTGCCTTGATAGAGCTTTTGCCAACGAATATTCTGAAATAATAGAGGAGGGGGACTATGTGCAACTGACGGTGAGCGACACCGGGTGCGGTATGAGTCTGGAAACCCAACAACATATTTTCGAACCCTTTTACACCACTAAGGAAACAGCAAAGGGCACTGGTCTTGGCTTGGCGACGGTCTATGGCATTGTCACCCAGAATCACGGGTTGGTGCTGGTCGAGAGTGAGCTTGGGATTGGCGCCACTTTCAAAGTCTATTTCCCTCGCTGCAGCGGGGAAGGGGCGCAGGACGTTGTCGAGGAGAAAGTTGAACCAGTGCAAACGCAGGGTTCCGCCACCATCCTTCTGGTCGAGGACGAAGAAACGGTCCGCCAGATGACCACCGACATCCTGGAAGAGGGTGGTTACACCACGCTGGTGGCAGTGACGCCCCAGGAGGCGCTTGCTCTATGCGCACGAGCAGACCAGCGGATTGACCTGCTGCTCACCGATGTGGTTATGCCCGGGATGAACGGCAGGGAGTTGAGCCGGCATGTCGAGTCAATGCGGCCCGGGATCAAGGTGCTCTTCATGTCGGGCTATGCGGCTGACATCATCCCAGAAGCAGAGTTGGCCGATGCAGGAACGAATTTCATCCAGAAACCGTTCAATATGCAAACCTTGCTGGATAAAGTCGAGGAACGGCTGCACGGGAACGGTACATACAACGTTTGAAAACAACACCCCGCACCAGGAACCAAACACCACAAGGTGGTTGGCATTCACCCTGCAGGACCACGTACGGCCTGCGCTCCCCGGAACGGACGCGTTGCCGGATATTAACCCATCAAAAGGAACTGACGATAGTTCCGTATATTTTTTGACTTTCCCTCCAGGTTTGCCCTATACTTTGTGAAGAGGAATATGACCTCGCTTTGCAAGGGCTTATCACCTCCTCAATGCTCTTTGGTCCACAATATTTTGTGGTGACCGGAACGTTTGCGTATTTCGGCTGACTGCCGGACAACAATTCCGGAGTCATCCGGCCAGTGTACGTTAGAGAAAACGAGGGGGCACTCCTCCAAGTATCCTGTCGTCATTGCTTCAATCCAAGAAAGGCTGTTCCCTCTCAAAAAGGGCTTTTTTCCAGTAAGGTAAACCCCCGGTTTTGCGGGGTGCTACGGACACCTGATTTAAGGATCGTGCTATGGACAAGGTTCAAAAAATTCTCGTCTTTACTCTTGATGACCAGCGCTGCGGAATAGCGCTGACCGCAGTGGAACGGGTGGTTCGGATGGTCGAGATCACCCCACTTCCGGGTGCGCCTGCCTTTGTGAGCGGGGTGATCAACGTCCAAGGGGCGATCGTCCCGGTGGTGGACCTCAGGCTTCGTTTCGGTTTACCGACGCGGCAGGTCGAACTTGACGACCAGTTGATCATTACCCATTTTGCCGGACGGAGCATGGCCCTGACAGCCGACACCGCCCAAGGGGTTTGTGACTGCGGGCAAGAGGCGGTGACCGAGGCGGACGACATTTTGCCCGACCTCCCTTTTCTCTCCGGCATTGCCAAGCTTCCCGACGGCCTCATCCTCATCCATGACCTGGAACAATTTCTTCCCCCCCATGAGGCGCAGACTCTTGATGAGGCCATAGCGCGCGAGTTGGCATGAACTTGGCCCTTGACGAATCCCTGCTGGCGGATCTCAGCCGCCTGGTCGTTGAACGCATGGGGGTGTGCTTTCCCCCTTCAAGGTGGAACGACCTGGAGCGGGCCTTTTGCCGTGCAGCCGCTGATCTGGGGTTCCAGGACCAAAAGGAATGCATCCAATGGTTCATGGCCGCCCCCGCTTCCAAGGCGCAGATCGAATCTCTCTCCGTCTACCTGACTACAGGCGAGACCTATTTTCTCAGGGAAGGTCGGAGTTTCGAAATTCTGGAACAGGAAATTGTGCCGGAAATTATCTATAGCCGTGCGGGGAGCGAAAAGCGGCTGCGGCTTTGGAGCGCGGGGTGCGCCACTGGGGAGGAGCCGTACACCCTGGCCATTATGCTGCACCGGATGGGGTTCTCGCTCCGGGACTGGAACATCTCGATCCTGGCTACCGACATCAATCCCCATGCCCTGCGCAAGGCGACCAAGGGGGTCTATACAGAGTGGTCGTTCCGCGATACCCCGGCCTGGTTCAGAGAAAAATATTTCACGATGCTAGGGGGCGGTCGTTTCGAGCTGATCCCGGCCATCAAAAAGATGGTGAAATTCTCCTACCTCAACCTGGTGGAGGACCCCTGTCCCTCGTTGCTCACCGACACCAATGCCATGGATGTCATCTTCTGCCGCAACGTGCTCATGTACTTCCCCCCGGAACGCGCCGGACGGGCCGTTGAGCGGTTCCATCACTGCCTGGTGGATGGGGGCTGGCTTGTTGCAGGCTCCTGCGAGGCCTCGAACTTGCTCTTTTCCGGGTTCAAGGCGGTCAATTTTACCGATATGACCCTCTACAGGAGGCAAGCAGATTCGGAAAACAGGGTGCCGGCGAAAGGGGTCAGCTGGAAAACGGAGAAACGAGGACCGGTCTTTCCCCCTTGCGTCCCGGCTCCGATGCAAACCCCGGCTCCCACGGCCACTAGCACCGCCTCGAAACATCGTCCAATCGCCTCGCCTCCCCACCCCACCCTCTCCGCAGAGGCGGCCCAGGCGCTCCCCGAAAAGGGTGCCTATCGCGAAGCTACCGAGCGCGTCACGGTCCGGCTCTCTCTGGACCGAAACGATGCCCGGGACCTGGCCCTTTTATGCCGCATCCGTGCCAACGAAGGGCGGTTGGAAGAGGCGCTGCAACTGTCGGAAGAGGCGCTCTGTGCCGACAAGCTCGACTCCGGACTCCATTATCTGCGGGCGATGATCCTGCTGGAGCAGGGGGCAATCGACGAAGCGGAGGCAGCGCTGAAGCGAGCGCTCTACCTGGATCAGGACCTGGTCCTGGCGCATTTCACTCTGGGCAATATTGCCCTGCGCCAGGGGAAGCGTCGGGAGTCGCGTCGGCATTTCGACCATGCCCTGGCTATCCTGGCGCGATACCAACCGGAAGATCAGCTCCCCGAATCCGAGGGGATGCCGGCGGGAAGGCTGACCGCGATTATCAAGGCCACGGCTGTCCGCGTGTAATAAGGAGATAAACCATGAGCACACCCCTATCGCCTGATAACGATGAACGGCTGCGAATCCTCAGGGCACGAGCCGCGATCCTGGCACATGAGCCGAACAGCGTAGCGGAAGAGGCGCAACTTGAGATCGTTGAATTTCTCCTTGGCAATGAACGATACGCCATTGAGTCGTCCTGTATCGGTGAGGTCTATCCCCTGAGAGATCTTACGCCGCTCCCTTGCACGCCACCCTTTGTCCTGGGAGTCGTAAACATTCGGGGGACGATCCTCTCCGTTCTGGACCTGCGCAAATTTTTCGATATGCCGGACAAGGGGCTCTCCGATCTCAACAAGGTCATCGTTCTCCATAATGACACCATGGAGTTCGGTGTGCTGGCAGACGCCATCCTCGCCGCTCGTCGGATTCCGCTCAATACGTTGCAACCGTCGCTGCCGACCCTGACCGAGATCCGTGCCGAGTACCTCATGGGGGTTACCGAGGAGCGGCTGGTGGTGCTGGATGGACGCAAGATTCTTGCCGATCCCGGCATCGTGGTGCACGAGGAGGTTTAGATCTTGTGAAAAACGCTTAAGCAACCTCTAGGGGCAACAGCACGGTTTCATCGGGCTGCGCTCTTGTTGAACACGCCACCAGAGGCGGGCGAATCAGGAAAGGCATTTGCCTCGTCCCCGCAAAAAAGAACGGTGTAACAACCGCGTAGGAACTTTAATCAGGAGGGTTTCCCATGCAATGGTTTCTCAACCTTTCCACCAAGGCCAAGATCGTCTTCTGCTTCACCTTGATGTTCGTCCTCATGGCCATCATGATCGGGACGGCAACCCTGGTCATTACGGAAACAACCTCTTCCCAGCGGGAATTGTTTCATGGCAACTACATGACTTCTCTCGATATCGTGGAGCTGCGGGCCGACCAGAATCGTGCCAGAGCCCTAGTGCTGGAGATGATGATGACCAGTGATCGTTCCCGGCAACAGGCGCTGGAACGCGATATCAAGGACCGCTCCGCAGACATTGACCAGAAACTTAAGGAACTCCTCGACACTCGCAAGGACGACAAGCAGTTCCTCGCCAGCCTGCAGGAGCTGACGACCATCCGGGACGTCTACCGCAAGACACGCGACGAACAAATCGCCATGATTTTGGGGGGGAATCTCAAAATGGCCAATCAGTTGGGGCTCGGCCAACAGGACGAACGTTACAACAGGATTCGCGAAATCTCCCTGGAACTGGGACACCGGGAGATGGAACACGCCAAGCAACGGTTGGTGCAGTCCGAACAGAGGGCGTGGCGATCAGTGCTTATCTTCCTTCTGGTGGGCGTGACCGCCGTTTTCGTCAGTATTTCTATGACGCTTGCCATGAACAAGGCCATTGCCAAGCCCCTCACAGAGATTGCCGCCCTCGCGGAACGGATTGCAAACGGTGAACTGGATGTCAATGTGACCGCCGACAGCAGGAGCGATGAAGTCGGCATCCTGACCCGGACTTTCCGTCGCATGGTTACCAACATCAAGGGCCATGCCGACATGACTGGCCGGATAGCGGCGGGCGATCTTTCAGTCATAGTCACTCCCCAGTCGGAGAAAGATGTAATGGGTAACGCCCTGGCCGCCATGGGCAGCAGCCTGCGAGAGATCACTGCAGAGATCATCGAGGGGGTCAATGTCCTTGCCTCCTCCTCCAGCGAGATCATGGCCTCCACTAATCAGGTGGTCGCTGGTGCTGCGGAAACAGCGGTGGCGATGAGCGAAACCACCAGCACCGTTGAGGAGGTCAAGCAGACCGCCCAGGTAGCAAGCCAGAAGGCGCGCAATGTCGCAGATGCCTCCCAGCAGGCGGTTCAGGTGGCCCAGGCGGGTCGGCGGTCGGTGGAAGAGTCCATTGCTGGTATGGGGCGGATTCAGGGTCAGGTGGAGGCCATCGCCGAGAGTATCGTGCGGCTCTCCGAGCAGAGCCAGACCATCGGCGATATCATTGCCACGGTCAACGATCTCGCCGAGCAGTCCAACCTCCTGGCGGTCAACGCTGCCATCGAGGCGGCTAAGGCAGGCGAGCAGGGCAAGGGGTTTGCAGTGGTGGCCCAGGAGGTGAAGAGTCTGGCGGAGCAGTCCAAGGAGGCCACCGCCCAGGTGCGGACCATTTTAGGAGACATCCAGAAGGCGACCAATGCCGCAGTGCTGGCTACCGAGCAGGGCACTAAGGCCGTGGCAGAGGGCGTCAAGCAGTCCAGGGAGGCGGGCGAGGCGATCCGGCAGATGGGTGAGAGCATCGACGAATCGGCCCAGGCGGCGATTCAGATCGCCGCTTCCAGCCAGCAGCAGCTGACCGGCATGGACCAGATGGCGCTGGCCATGGGGAATATCCGCCAGGCCAGTGAACAGAATGTGACCGGCATGCGCCAGGTGGAGCTGACGGTGCAGGGGCTACATCAACTGGGGCAGAAACTGAAGGATCTGGTGATGCGCTACAGGGTCTGAACGGTCATCGAAGGAAAGGGAGGGATATGCCCATGTTACAGAATATGAAAATAGGCCACCGATTGTTTTTCGGTTTTGGGATAGTGGTCCTTTTTTTGGTCGCAGCCGGGATACTGGCGATTCAGAAGATTGACTCCGTTTACACCCTGCAGCAAACATTTTTCGAGCATCCTTTCGTGGTCGTTAATGCCCTGGGGGAGGCCCACACCCACATGATAAAAATACACCGGGGTGTGAAAGAGGCGCTTATGGCCGAAAATACCCAGGAACTCGAGCATGCCATCAATGACATTGACGAGGATGAAAGCGCCGTATTTATGCACTTGAAGCTGGTCAAAGAACGTTTCCTCGGCGACAAACAGATCGTGGACAGCATCATCAAAGACCTCGGCTCTTGGAAAAACAGCCGGGCAAAGACCATTGCTCTGCTCAGGGAGGACAAAAAAGAACAGGCTGTCGTGCTCCACAAGGAATTGTCAGCCGGCATCATCGCGAAAATAGAGAAGGAGCTGGAGGAGATCGGCCAATTTGCCCTCAACAAGGCAACCACACTCGCCACCGATTCCCGGCAGACAAAAGACCAGACCATCCGCTTCACCTCCCTCCTGCTCCTGGCTGCTTTCACCCTTGCCGTTGTCATCACCCTGGTTATCACGCGCAGTATCACCAGACCGCTCAGCAAGGCGGTTTCGGTGGCCGACCTGCTGGCAATCGGCGACATTAGCTCCGAGATAGGGGTGGCGACGGGGGATGAGGTCGGCCAGCTGTTGCGCTCGATGGAAAAGATGCTGCTACAGTTCAGGAACATGTCAGAAATCGCCAGGGAGATAGCCGTTGGGAACCTCTCGGTCGATGTCGTCCCTCGATCGGAGAAGGATGTGATGGGCAATGCCCTGGCCGCTATGGTGGTCAGTCTCAATACTTCTGCGGCAATTGCCCAGCAGATAGCCGTCGGCAACCTCTCGGTTGCGGTAGCCCCTCGGTCGGAGAAGGATGTGATGGGCAACGCCCTGGCCGCCATGGTGGCCAGCCTCAAGAAATCTGCGGCAATTGCGCAGCAGATAGCAGCAGGCGATCTTTCTGTCGATGTCGTCCCACAATCGGAGAAGGACGTGATGGGTAACGCCCTGGCCGCCATGGTAGCCAACCTGCGCGCTATCACCTCGGAAATTATCGAGGGCGTCAATGTCCTCGCCTCCTCCTCCAGTGAAATCATGGCCTCCACCAATCAGGTGGCCGCTGGTGCGGCGGAGACGGCGACCGCAGTGAGCGAAACCACCACCACGGTCGAAGAGGTGAAGCAGACGGCCCTGGTGGCAAGCCAGAAGGCAAGCAATGTTGCGAATGCCGCCCAGGATGCTGTCCATGTGGCCAAGGTCGGCCAGGAGTCGGTGGAGGAGTCTATTGTCGGTATGGGGCGGATTCAGGGTCAGGTCGAGGTCATTGCCGAGCATATCGTGCGGCTCTCCGAGCAGAGCCAGACCATCGGCGAAATTATCATCACGGTCAATGATCTGGCGGAGCAGTCTAACCTCCTGGCCGTCAATGCCGCCATCGAGGCAGCCAAGGCTGGCGAGCAGGGCAAAGGGTTTGCGGTGGTGGCCCAGGAGGTGAAGAGCCTGGCCGAGCAGTCCAAGGAGGCCACCGCCCAGGTGCGGACCATTCTAGGCGAAATCCAGAAGGCAACCAACGCCGCGGTGCTGGCCACCGAGCAGGGCTCCAAGGCGGTAGCGGCAGGGGTCAAGCAATCCAGGGAAGCGGGCGATGCCATCCGGCAGATGGGTGAGAGCATCGACGAATCGGCCCAGGCGGCGATGCAGATCGCTGCCTCCAGCCAGCAGCAGTTGACCGGCATGGATCAGATGGCGCTGGCCATGGCGAACATCCGCCAGGCCAGCGAACAGAACCTCACCGGCATGCGCCAGGTGGAACTCACCGTGCAAGGACTGCATGATTTGGGGCAGAAACTGAAGGACCTGGTGATGCGGTATAAGGTCTAGGTGGAGAGTCTGTTGGCGTACAGTCTGCTCGACTAACAGACTACACTGAATCAACAACCTGAACAGTTTCACAAGGAGACAGGATGTGACCGACAAAGATGCCGAATTTTTACAGAGACTTCTGGTAACCTTCAAGGTGGAGGCGGACGAGCACCTTAAAGGGATGTGTTCGGGTCTCCTCCTCCTGGAGAAAGACGAGAATACGGGGGAGGATCGAACGAAGCTGGTTGAAACCATCTTCCGCGAGGCCCACAGCCTGAAGGGGGCGGCTCGGTCTGTCAATCTAAAAGAGATCGAATCGTTCTGCCAGGCTCTGGAGGGAGTCTTTGCCGCTCTGAAAAAGGAGGAGATACCAACCTCGGCAACACTCTTTGATCTCCTCCAGGAGGCCCTGGACTTCCTCGGCCTGATCCTGGCTGCTGCCGGAGCGGAACGGACCCACGAGGCGCAGGCCCGGCAGCGGCAACTCATCACGCAGCTTGAGGGAGCGGCAAGGGGTGGGACAGTTGCTGTGGCAACGGTGCAGGTGGAACGCGAAAAAACTGCGGAAAGCAATACAGACCGTCCCTCAACTTCCTCGTTCTCCGCGGCTACCCTTCAAGAGGCTCCCCCCAGCTCTCTGTTCTCAACTGCACCGATTTCGGGGGATTCTCCGGTTGCACCGGTCCTTGATGCTCAGGTGCAGAAAGAATCGTCACTTTCGCGGCCCTCTCATTCCCCCATGCAGAAAGCCGCCTTGCCCCCGGTCATGACTGATACGGTCAGGGTCTCCACGACCAGACTGACATCCGTGCTGTTGCAAGCGGAAGAGATGCTTTCGACCAAGCTTGCATCGTCCCAGCGCGTCCTTGACATGCGCAGCGCCAACGCCGCCTTCGGGGTCTGGAAAAAGGAATGGGCCAGGATTCATCCGTTGTTGCAGACGTACAGGGGGGAGGGATCGCGGCATGGAACAGGGGGGCAAGGATCCGGAAGCGAAGACCAGCAGCGCTCGTTGGCAAAAGTTATGGATTTCCTGGCATGGAACAGCGACTTTTTCAAAGACCTTGAAGTACGATTCAGGGCCGAAACCAAATCGGCCGAAAGGGACAGCCGGACCTTAAGTGGCATGGTGAATAACCTGCTTGATGATATGAAAAAGGTCCTGATGTTCCCCTTCTCTTCTCTGCTGGAGATCCTACCCCAAACCGTCCGTGCTCTCTCCAAGGACAACGGCAAGAAGATTGAGCTGTTGATCACCGGCGAGGAGATCGAGATCGACCGGCGCATCCTGGAGGAGATGAAAGACCCCCTGATGCATCTGGTGCGTAACTGCATCGATCACGGCATTGAGAACCCGGCGATACGCCAGGCGAAAGGCAAGTCGGAGCGCGGCACGATCAAGGTCGCGGTATCTCCCAAGGATGACAAGGTGGAACTGATTGTTGCCGATGACGGCGGCGGCATCTCCCTAGCGGCAATCAGGACCGCGTTGCTGAAGCTGGGCACCTTGCCGGCGGAAAAACTGAGCGAACTCGACGATCAGGAAATGGTGCCGTATATCTTCCAGTCGGGGATCACCACGAGTTCGATCATCACCGAGATTTCCGGCCGAGGGCTGGGTCTGGCCATTGTCCGGGAGAAGGTGGAGAAACTCGGCGGAACGATTGCCGTCGAAACAGCGCCCGAATCAGGGACGACCTTCCGCATTCTGCTGCCGTTGACCGTCGCCACCTTCCGTGGTCTCCTCGTCCGGCTGGGAGAAGCACTGTTTGTTCTGCCGACCATGCATGTCGAGCGGGTGGTGCGGTTGCCGCGGGAGGCGATCAAGACCGTCGAGAACCGTGAAACGATCAGTCTGAATGGCAAACCGGTCTCTTTGACCCGCCTGGCAGACGTGCTGGGAATGGCGGCTCCGACTCAATTCGCAGCGAATGCCACTGACCTGTTGCCGATAGTGGTTCTAGCCGCAGCCAACACGCGTATCGCCTTTCTGGTGGACGAAATTCTGGGCGAGCAGGAGGTGTTACTCAAGGGTCTTGGCCGACAGCTTTCCAGGGTCCGCAATGTGGCCGGTGCTACGATCCTGGGCAACGGCCGGGTGGCGCCGATCCTCAACGTTACCGATCTGCTGAAATCAGCGGTAAAATTTTCCACCTTCGCCACCGGTCACGGCAACGAGACCGGATTGCCGGGGCGTCCAAGCCGAAGACCTATGGTCATGGTTGCGGAGGACTCGATCACCACCCGCACCTTGCTCAAGAACATCCTCGAAACTGCCGGCTACGAAGTCGTTACTGCAGTCGATGGTGCAGACGCCTTGGCCAAGCTCAAAAGCGAAGCTTTCGATATCGTGGTCTCCGATGTGGATATGCCGCGCATGAACGGTTTCGAACTCACGACCAAAATAAGGGGCGACAAGAATATGGCAGAGCTGCCGGTAGTGCTGGTGACGGCACTTGCCTCACGCGAGGACCAGGAACGGGGCATCGATGCAGGCGCGAACGCCTACATCGTCAAGAGCAGCTTCGATCAGGGCAACCTGCTGGAAGTGATCGAGAGGCTGTTGTGAAACGAGAGATACTATGATCAAAACCCTCATCGTCGAAGACTCGCCGGTCGCCCAGCGACTTCTGTCCCACATCCTCGCCTCCGACCCACGGATCCAGGTGGTCGGCATTGTGGATGACGGCGAAAAGGCCCTTGCCGCGGTGGAACGACTGCGGCCGGATGTGGTCACCATGGACATCCATATGCCCGGACTGAATGGTTTCGACACGACCCGCCGCATCATGGAATCGACCCCGGTGCCGATCATCATCGTCAGCGGGAGCTTCAGCGCCAACCATGTCGAAAAGGGCTTTCGCGCCATGGAGGCAGGGGCCCTGACCATGCTGCGCAAACCGAGAGGGATAGGGCATCCTGAACATCTAAACGATGCCAGGGAACTGATCAAAACCGTGGTGACCATGTCCGAGGTGAAGGTCATTAGGCGATGGCCGCGCCAGGTGAAGGAGGGGTCCCCGGCACCGGCGCCGGTGGTCGTTGCCAGGCAGGTGAGGCCCGCGATCAGACTGGTGGCCATCGGCGCCTCTACTGGCGGCCCCGCCGTGCTGCAAAGAATTTTCACCGCCCTGCCCAAGACGTTTCCGGTGCCGATAATGGTGGTCCAGCACATGGCTGCCGGTTTCATGGAAAGCTTTGTGACCTGGTTCAGCGCCAGTACCGGTTTCCCGGCCAGCATTGCGGCCCATGGCGACCTCCTTGCCCCCGGTCATATCTATTTCGCACCGGAAGGCTTCCATATGCTGGTGCGGGGAGATAACCGCATCGCCCTCTCCACCGATGATCCGGATAATGGCCTGCGCCCGTCGGTGAACCGTCTCTTCCGCTCGGTAGCTGAGGTCTACGGCCCGAACGCGGTGGGGGTACTCCTGACCGGAATGGGCAGGGACGGCGCGGACGAGCTGGGGCAGATGAGGGAACGGGGGGCGGTAACCGTGGTCCAGGACCAAGAAAGTTCGATTGTTTTCGGCATGCCGGGAGAGGCGGTCAAGCTAGGCGCTGCCGAGTTCATTCTCGCGCCCGACAGAATCGCAGAGTTTCTGACGCAGTCGGTGCAACCAGGGAACCTGTCCTCTGGAAGGGTCGAGGAAAACGGGAAAAAGGGGAAGAACGGGACGAAACCGAGCTTCTCCTGATCTCGAATTACTCGACTGCACCCGGTGATGCTTTGCGTTGTTGGCATCCCAAGCGAAGGTGAGGGGGGAGTCGAAATGACACCTAAGCGAGATGTCACTAAGATGCATAGTATGATTGTGCAAACATATACTGAAAAAGGAACACCATCATGGCCAGCGAACCAAACGACAGAAACGAAAATCTGATTCTCATTGTCGAGGACAGTCCGACCCAGGCGGAAGAACTGAAGTATATTCTGGAAAAACATGGCTACCAGGTGGATTCGGCTGCCAATGGTCTCGAGGCACTGGCAGCCCTGGAGTTGATCCAGCCCTTGACCGTGATCAGCGACATCGTCATGCCGGAGATGGACGGGTACACCCTCTGCCGACAGATCAAAGGGACCGCCACATTGCATGAGATCCCCGTGATTCTACTCACCTCCCTCTCCGAGCCCGAGGACGTCATCATGGGGCTGGAGTGCGGCGCCGACTACTTTATCATGAAGCCTTATAACGAGAGCTTTCTGCTCTCCCGCCTCCAGCACATTATCGCCAATCGACATCTGGGCTACAGTCAAAGTCCCCAGATGGGGCTGGAAATCTACTTCCGGGACAAAAAATATTTCATCAACTCGGACCGGCTTCAGATCTTAAACCTGTTGCTCTCGACCTATGAAACAGCCATCCAAAAAAACCAGGAGTTGCGCAACGTCACCGAAGATCTGGCTCTGGTTAACAGACAACTTGAAGGTAGCATGACCGAGCTTGACTTCCAAAATCATGATTTGGAGCGGCTGAACCGGGAATTCCAGCAGCAGAAGGAGGCGGCGGAGACCGCAAAACGCCAGGCCCTCGCGGCCACCCGCGCCAAATCGGACTTCCTGGCCAACATGAGCCACGAGCTGCGCACCCCGCTCAACTCGGTGATCGGTTTTTCGGAGGTGCTGGAGGATGAGATATTCGGCCCGCTCAATGAAAAGCAGCGCTCCTATGTCGCTAATATTCTCATCAGCGGCAAACACCTGTTGGGCCTGATCAATGACATTCTCGACCTGTCCAAGGTGGAGGCGGGCAAGATGGAGCTGGAGCTCTCAATCGTCAAGCTCCGTGCGCTGTTGGCAAGCGCGCTCAATCTGATGCAGGAAAAAGCCTTCAAACACGGCATCCAGATTACCCTCGATATCGGCCCTGAGGGGGAGCTGGAGTTGATTGCAGACGAGCGCAAGCTCAAACAGATCTTGTTCAACCTCCTCTCCAACGCCATCAAATTCACACGCCAGGGCGGGGATGTGCGGATCACCGCGAAGCGGATTCAGCATTTCGCCACCCTTGGACAGGAGGCACCGGAATCCGCATCCGGCAGGGATTGCATCGAAATCGCCGTCGAAGATACCGGTATCGGCATCAGCGCCGAAGACCTACCCAAACTGTTCCAGGAGTTCAGTCAACTGAGCTCACCCTACACCAAGACACAAGAGGGCACCGGATTGGGGCTGGCCCTGGCCAAACGCCTGGTGGAACTGCACGGAGGCCGCATCTGGGTGGAGAGCGAACCGGGCAAGGGCAGCCGGTTCACCTTTGTCATACCTCTGCAACAGGAGAAGACTTGCCCATGACCCGGACAATCCTCATTGTGGAAGATAATGATTCCAACGTATTATTATTGCATGATATTTTGGAGCACTATGGTTATGAGGTGCTGGTAGCTAAAGACGGCAAAGAGGGGGTCAGGATGGCCAGGACCTTTGTTCCGGACCTGGTGCTGATGGACATCCAGATGCCGGTCATGGATGGTATCTCAGCGGCGGTGGTACTCAAAAACGATCCTGCAACCGCCCACATCAAGCTTATCGCCCTCACTTCGTTTGCCATGAAGAGCGACCGGGAAAGGATCATGGCCGCCAAATTCGACGACTATATCCCCAAGCCCATTGATACCAGGGAACTGCCGCTGATCGTCAAACGGCATCTGCGGGCCGAGTAAGGCCGCTCTTGCTACATCACCTGTGCACATCGCAAGGAGAAAAAAATGTCAAAAATCATACTCGTCGTGGATGATAACGATATGAATCGGCAATTGTTGTCCGATGTCCTGACCAGACGCGGGTACACTGTGTTTCAGGCAAAAAACGGTGCCGAAGGGGTGGCGATGGCCATCGAGCACACCCCCAACCTGATTTTGATGGACATCCAGATGCCGGTCATGAACGGGCTCGATGCGGGTAAGGCTTTGCGCAACGATCCGCGGACCAAAGACATGCGATTGCTTGCCCTTACCTCGTACAGTGTATTGGAGGAAAAGGATGATTTTTTTCAAACCGGGTTCGACGGCTACCTCGACAAACCACTGGAAATTCGGAAGCTACCGGAAATAATCAAAGGCTATCTTCCCGACGATGACAACCCATGAAGAGCCCGAGGCCACGCATCCTCTGCGTCGACGACGAGCCGATGAACCTGAGTCTTCTGGATGCCCTGCTCACCGCGAGGAACTTTAAGGTCATCATGGCCAATAGCGGCATGGAGGCCTTGGCGATAATCGGTCGCGAAACGATCGACATCGTGCTTTTGGATGTGATGATGCCGGGCATGGACGGCTTCGAGGTCTGTCGCCGGATTAAGGCCGACGAGCACAGCCGCATTATCCCGGTGGTCATGATCACGGCCTATGCCGACAGGAATAACCGCATCAAGGGGATTGAAGCCGGGGCCGAGGACTTCCTCGCCAAGCCCTTCGACAGTGCGGAGGTCATGGCCCGGGTCAACATGCTCCTCAGGGTCAAGACGCTCAACGATCAGCTCAATTCCGCCTACAGCAACATCACCAGCCTGATCGCCTTCGGTGAGCGGATTATCAGCAGTTTCGACCCCCTCCATTTCGATTTTATGAAGACCATCACCGGCATCGTCAGCCAGATCATCGCCACCTCCTCCGAAATGCGAGACCGGCCGCAGGTGGTGCTGGTCCATATCCCGAAATCAATAGGGGGCAGGGGCTGGTTCCGCTTCGAATCGGTGGCTGCTGTACTCACCATGACGCCACTGCCTCAGGACACGGGGCGTTATCTTCCCGCGCCGACCGGGGATAACTGCATGCTTTTTTACAATGAAGACGATCTGGTGCGATCCGAGATGGGGCTGCTGGTCAGCGACCTGGCGAATTTGGCTGTCGCCCCGGTCAACTTGGTTTGCTCCCTGTGCGACCACATCTCCCTGTGCGCCCTCAACTACGGCCGCCGGGTCTCCCACTTCGATGCTGAGGTGGTGAACAGCGTGGTGGCCCAGAGTCTTTTCATGCAATCCCTCTCTCGACAGGTCAGGGAGACCGAGGATGCCTTCGCCTATACGGTCCAAGCCCTGGCCAGGGCCTCGGAAGTCAACGACGAGGACACCGGCAACCATATCCTGCGGGTGGGACAATACAGCGCCTTGCTGGCCCGGCAGATAGGCATGGACGAACAGTTTGTCGCCATCATCCGGCAGCAGGGGCAGATGCACGATGTGGGCAAAATTCACACTCCGGCCGCCATCCTGAAGAAACCCGGAAGGCTGGAGCCGGAGGAGTTCGAGATTATGAAGCAACATACCCTGCACGGGGCCCAGATTTTGGGGGATCACATCCGTCTCACCTTGGCCAGGAGCATCGCCCTCACCCACCACGAACGCTTTGACGGCAGCGGCTATCCTTATGGACTTAGAGGCGAGCAGATCCCGATCGAGGGGAGAATTCTGACCTTGGCTGACCAGTATGACGCGCTGCGCAACCAACGAGTGTACAAACCGCCCTTCGACCACGAAACCAGTGTGCGCATAATCACCCAAGGGGACGGCCGGACCCTGCCGTGGCACTTCGATCCCCGCATCCTCGACGCCTTCCGGGAGGTGGCTCCCAGGTTTGAAGAGATCTATGAGGGGGCCTCCGAATTATGACCGCCACCGGACGCTGTTTTGCACCTAACCAAAAGCATTCGGTTTCTCTCTACTAAAAAAATTCGAAGGAACTGGCCTTGGCCTGGCGCTGGCCAGGCGGCTTGCAGAACTGCACGGCGGCAGGGTTTAGGTGGAACGTGCTGTTGGCTCTCAATAAGACCAGCGATCACAAAAGGTAGCCACAATGTCCTCTACGATATTGATTGTTGAAGATAATGCGCATAATCGCATCCTATTCCGGGATGTCCTGACCTTTCACGGCTACGTGGTAGCCGTGGCCCGCGACGGCAACGAGGCCATCACGGTGGCCAGAGAACTGATGCCGGACCTGATCCTGATGGATATCCAGATGCCGGGTATGGACGGTATGGCAGCCGGAGCCGTCCTGAAGGAGGACCCGGCGACCAGCGGGCTGAAGATTATTGCCCTGACCTCCTGTGCCATGCGGGGTGATCAGGAAAAATTTCTGGCGGCGGGTTTCGACGATTATCTCTCCAAACCTATCAACACCCGTGAACTGCCCAACCTGGTCAAAAGGTGGCTTGAAGGGGAGGACCAACCATGAGGCAACGTCTACCGAGAATTCAGCTGTCGGATGCCTGTTGTTTGCGAGGTAAGGCGGTCGTCACTTGAATATTCAAAAGGTTGGCAAGGGTGCTCCCGATGACAAAAGACTATCGTCGACAGACTAAAAGAGAGCGGCGATCGCATCGGCAGAGGTTATCTGGGCTACCCTGCTTGCGGTATCGTCGGATGACGCAATAGGCGACCTTATGAACTCCATCAAAAAAATGATCGCTGGCATTCATAACACACGAGATGCACTGCGGAAATACAACGATGAGCTGGAAGAAAAGGTGGCGGAGCGGACTGTCGATCTCACCAGGGCAAATGAGCAGATAAGGGACAACGAAGAGCGGTTTCGCTTGATCGCCGAGAACATTCAGGAGGTCTTCTGGTTAGCCACGCCTGATATTTCCCGGATAATATACCTCAACCCCGCCTTCGAGAAGGTATGGGGTATACCGGTGGAGCGCGTGTACGAAAACCCAGCTTTATGGATGAATTTAGTGCATCCGGAAGACAGGGCCGCTTTGTTTGCCGCGTTCGAAACGCACCGCGATGGGCAATACGATGTCGAATACCGAATAGTACGGCCAGACGGAGAGATCAGAAACATCCGGGACCGAGGCTTCCCCGTGTGTGATGCAAGCAGAGGGGTGGCCTTCAGGACCGGCATCGCGGAGGATGTCACCACTCGCAAGTTGATAGAGGAAGCGCTGCAGCAGTCGGAGAAAAAATACCGCACGCTGTTTGAAAGCTCCTCCGATGCGATCATGTTGCTTGATGAAAACGGCTTTCTTGACTGCAACAAGGCCACGCTTTCGATGTTTGGAATATCAAAAAAAGAAGACTTCTTAAAATTGCATCCGTCGCAGGTCTCGCCGCCGTATCAGCCTGATGGTGTGGATTCATTGACAGCAGCTAACCATATGATCGCAGCGGCTTTTATGACAGGTTCGCATTTTTTTGAGTGGGTGCATCACCGGGAGAACGGGGAAGATTTTTTTACTGATGTCTTGCTGACGGTTTTTTCTTTCAAAAAAAAGCCGGTGTTGCAGGCCACGGTCAGGGATATCTCCGATCGTAAAAAAGCTGACGAACAGATAAAAAAATTGAATACAGAACTCGAACTGCGTGTCAGCAAACGGACAGCTCAACTCGAAGCCGCCAATACGGAACTCAAAGATTTTGCCTACGTCGTTTCCCACGACCTCAAAGCGCCGCTGCGGGGGATTGCCGCGCTTGCCAACTGGCTGGCTACGGATTACGCGGACAAGCTGGATGAACAGGGCCGTGACTTCCTGAATCTCCTTGTCCAGCGGGCAACGCGCATGGACAGTTTGATTAGCGGTATTTTGGAGTATTCGCGGGTCGGCAGGGTCAAGGAAGAGATGAAGCTCATGGAGCTGGACACAGTAGTGTCTGACGTGATTACTCTTCTTGCCCCGCCCGATCATGTCGTGGTGACGATCGAAACGAAACTGCCAGCTATCGTGTGCGAACCGACCAGGATATACCAGGTGTTTCAGAATCTTATCGGCAACGCCGTGCAGCATCTGGATAAGCCCAACGGCGAGATCAGGGTGGGGTTCCTTGACGAGGGAGGATTAGCCACCTTCTATGTTGCCGACAATGGTCCGGGCATAGAGGCGAAATATTTCGCCAAGATTTTCGAGATGTTCCAGACCCTCAAGTCCCGGGACGAGGTGGAGAACACGGGCGTGGGGCTTACGATCGTGAAAAAGATTGTGGAGATGTACTGTGGCAGGATCTGGGTGGAATCAAAGATCGGTGCAGGGACAACCTTTTGGTTTACCCTTCCCGCTACCGCCAACGAGAAAACCAACAACACGGGAAAAGGCGACCAGGGGACCGTATGAAAAACAAGAGAACGGTTCTGCTCGTTGAGGACGATCGCGTCGACCAGATGACAGTGAAACGGGCGTTCAAAGACGCAAAGATCACGAACAAGCTCGACATCGCCGAAAACGGTCTTGAGGCCCTCGACCTGCTCCGGGGAGACGCCGATTTGCCCTGCCTGATCCTCCTCGATCTGAACATGCCAAAGATGAACGGGATCGAGTTTCTTCAGGAGCTGCGCAAGGACGAACAGCTAAAGCTCCTGCCGGTCGTCGTGTTTACAACATCAAGGGAGGAGAGCGATAAAATTGAGAGTTTCAGGATGAACGTGGCGGGATATATGATAAAGCCTGTCGATTATCATCAATGCGTCGAGACAATACGGACCATCGATCTCTACTGGACCTTGAGCGAGGTGCCGTGAGGCAGGACAAAGGAGGGAAATGCAAAAAACAGGGGGATAGGCATCTTTTTTCAATGTTGCAAACCGAGGAGAGCGTCGATGCAATCTATACATGATGACCGAGAGCCGCCCTCGCGCATCCGGGTTTTACTGGTCGAGGACGACAAGATCGACCAGCAGGCGTTTCGGCGATTTGTTGCCGAACAGCATCTTCTTTATGACCTGTCTATCACAGGCTCCGTTGCCGAAGCCACTGCGCAGCTCGACACTGCGAAATTCGATGTCCTCGTCGTCGATTACTCGCTCGGCGACGGTACGGCGCTTGATATTCTCACCCAGGCGAAAAACATGCCTGTGGTGGTCGTGACCGGCAGCGGCAGCGAGGCCATCGCGGTCGATGCGTTGCAAGCGGGGGCCTATGATTACTTGATCAAGGACATTGATCGGAACTATCTCAAGATGATTCCCGTAATGATCGAAAACACGATCAGGCGGTACCATGCGGAGCAGGCGATAAAAAATTTCTACGCTGAGCTTGAAACCAGGGTGCGGGAAAGGACAGAGGAGCTTGCAGCGGCCAACAAATATTTGCAGGAGGCGCTCATGATGGCCGAGGCCGGTATTACGGCACGGAATGAGTTTTTGGCGAACACGACCCACGAACTGGTAACGCCCCTTAATGCAATAATCGGGTTTTCCCAGGTTCTGCTGGATGGCCTCAGCGGGACCTTGAACGACAAACAGCGAGAATATGTGCAAGCCATCTTGCAGAGCGGTGAAAGGCTGAATGAAGCCTATCGTGCGATCCTCCAGTTTGCCGGCCTGGAATCGGGCCAGATGCAGCTCCACGTGGACCAGTTCCCACTAAAGGATTTTTTGGAATCTTCTCTCTTGCCGTTCAAGGAGAAGGCGGTTGTGCAGGGTGTTACCCTTTCGTTGGAGATCGGACCGCTGCTTGAGATCGAGATCGAAGCGGACCTCGGCAAGCTCCAGCAGGTCATGTTCAACCTCCTTGACAATGCCGTCAAATTCACGCCGGCTGGGGGCATGGTGTCCATCGGTGCACGTTTATCGAAGGTCGACGGTGGTGGTGCTGCCATTGAGATCAGCATAGCTGATACGGGTATCGGGATCAAAGCGGAGGAGATGGCAAGACTGTTCAAACCCTTTCAACAACTTGAATCAGTCTACACCAAGAAATATAAAGGCACAGGGCTGGGACTGGTGCTGGCGAAAAAACTCATTGAACTCCACGATGGCAGGATATGGGTAGAAAGCGAATTTGGCAAAGGCAGCACGGTCACGTTTGTGATACCGGTGGGGCGATCGGGGATCGGGGACGGGAAATAAAGACGCTGTCGCCGCACAGCAAGAGGTCTTGCCAATAAACCTACTCCCACGGACAAATCGATGCGGGGTTTAAGGTAGGGCGCAAGGGGCGTGCAAGACCACTCCTGCGCAGAGAACGCATAAACAAACAGCCGGTGGGGGAACATCCTCCACCGGCTGTTGTATGTTAAGCAGGAAATGATTGTTTATTCGGCCTGTAACACCACGTACTGGCTGTTCTTTCCGGAACGAACGCGGAGCAGGACCTGCTTGGGGTTATTGGATTTTTTCAGAGCCTGCTGCAGCTCCTTGAGGTTCTGGACCCTGATTCTGTTGACCTCCTCCACCAGTTGTCCGGCCTGCAGGCCCACCTGGGCGGCCGGGCTGTCAGGATCGACATCGGCAATCAGGACCCCCTGGTTTTTGCTGTAGTCGAACTGCTTGGCCACCTCATCGGTCAAATCCTGCAGGGTAAGCCCCATGTCGCTTAAGCTGGTCCCGTTTATCTTTTTTGCGATTGAAGCCATATCGGCGGGTTGCTCGCCGATAGTCACCACCAGGTCTTTCTCCTTGCCGTCACGCAGGATTCGCAGGGGCAGATCAGTGTTGGGCGGGATCATGGCAATTTTGTTACGCAGGTCCGCTACGTCGGTCACCGGGGTTCCGTCGATCGCAATAACGATATCCCCCTGAAGCAGTCCGCTTTTTTTGGCGGGCGAGCCTTCGGTGACCTCGGAAATGAGGGCGCCGCCACTCACGTTATGGCCGAAGGATTTGGCCAGCTCATCATTGACGTCCTGGATCGCGATACCGAGCCAGCCTCTGGTTACCTTGCCGGTTTTACGCAGTTGCTGTTCAATGTTCTTGGCCATATTGATGGGGATAGCGAAACCAATCCCCATATATCCGCCGCTTCGCGAGAAGATGGCGGTGTTCATGCCGACCGCCTCACCGCGGATGTTGAGCAGCGGCCCGCCCGAGTTGCCGGGATTGATGGCCGCATCGGTCTGGATGAAGTTTTCATAATCGGTGATGCCCATCCGATTGCGGCCCTTGGCGCTGACGATGCCGACCGTCACGGTCTGGTTCAGCTCAAAGGGGCTGCCGATAGCGATCACCCACTCGCCGACTTCGAGAGCATCCGAGTTACCCAGAGGCAGGATCGGCAGATCCTTGCCGTCGATTTTGATGATAGCCACATCGGATTGAGGATCCGTGCCCACCACCTTGGCCTGAAATTCCCGTTTGTCAGCCAGGCGCACGGTGATCTTGTCGGCATCCTCGACCACATGATTGTTGGTAAGGATAAAGCCGTCACTGGCAATGATGAATCCGGAGCCTGCCGCCTTCTGTTTGAAGCTCCGCTTATCCTGTTTGGGATTGGTGCGCGGTTGCCGGAATTGAGGACCGAAAAATCGTTCAAAAAAAGGATCGTTAAACAGATCGGAGGGCATTTGCCCCATATTTTTCCCGGTTGTCGATTTTTCCACCGCCACGTGGACTACTGCCGGACCAGCTTTTTTCACCACCGAGGAAAAGGCCTTTGAAGTACGGTCGAGGAGCGCGATATCTTCGTCGCCTTGAGCATACGAAGGGTGGTGCCCCCCTGCTAACAGCGTCAGACAGAGGAGGCAGCAGGCAAGGGTAGCCCCTTTGGAAAATGATGATATTCTTTGCATGATTCAAACTCCAATTCGCAACAGGAAATAGGTTGGTCACCCGAAAAGGGTGGTGGCAAAAAACAAGCCGGCAACGTTCAAAAAACAATTATACCTGAGTCCCTGTTCGTCAAGAGCGACTTGCGCAGATCCGCCAACCTGTCACACTTCAGTTATTGATGGCCATTTTCGGGATGGATATTCCCTATGGTCGTTATCTTTTATAACTCCACCTGATTCCCCAGTTCCACCACACGGTCCGGTGGCAGCTTGAAGAAGGAGGTGGCGTTCCAGGCGTTCCGGGCCATAAAGATGAACAGTTTTTTGCGCCATCTCGCCATGAGCCCATGTCCGGTCGCAAACAAGGTTTCGCGGCCAAGGAAGAAAGAAGTGGTATGGATATCGATCGCTACCCCTTTTTTGCTCACCTGGTTGAGAATTCTCGGCATATTCGGTGTTTCCATAAACCCATAATTGGCCTTGACCCGGTAGAACCCATGGCCGAGATCTTCCAGGCTCACCCGGTCCACGGGGGGCACGGTGGGTGTTTCAGCTGAGAGGATGGAAAGCAGCAATACCCGTTCATGTAAGGCATCGTTGTGCTTGAGGTGATGCAGAAGGGTGTGGGGGATGCCTTCGGGCGTAATCGACATGAAAACTGCCGTCCCCGAGGTCCGATGGGGGCTGTATTCGGCAAGATCCTTGAGAAAGACCTCAGCGGGCATTCGCATCAACTGGTAATATTTGGCCAGTAAGGCCCGGCCATCGCGCCAGGTGACCATGGTGATCAGGATAAGGGAAGCAATGCAGATCGTGATCCAACCACCATCGACAATTTTCAGCAGGTTGGCGCTGAGGAAGGAGCCATCAAAAAACAGAAAAAGACCGAGCAGAGCAACGCTTTGCCATAACGGCCAGTTCCACTTGATGCGTATGACCAGGAAATACATGAAGGAGGTGATGGCCATAGTGGCGGTTACGGCGATGCCGTAGGCCGCAGCCAGACGGGTGGATTCTTTGAACACCAGGACCAGGGTCAGGCAGGCGATCATCAGCATCCAGTTGACCGTTGGCATGTAGATTTGACCGCTGGCCTGTTCGGAAGTGTGGATAATGCGCATGCGCGGAATGAAGCCGAGTTGAATGGCCTGCTGGGTGAGAGAGTACACACCGGAGATCATGGCCTGGGAGGCGATGATGGTGGCCATGGTGGATAAGGCGACCATGGGATAGAGCAGTACTTTGGGCGTCAGGGCGTAGAAGGGGTTGACGTTGACGATCTCGGGGTTTTGCAGGAGCAGGGCTCCCTGGCCGTAGTAATTGAGGATCAGGCCGGGAAGTACCACGCAGTACCAGGTGAGGCGAATCGGGGCGCGACCAAAGTGGCCCATGTCGGCATACAGGGCTTCACCACCCGTGATGCACAGCACCACCGCCGAGAGGGAGACGATGCCATGGACGTGGTTCACGATGAAATAGTTGTAGGCGTACCAAGGGTTTAAGGCGGCGAGGATGGCAGGCTGCCCGAGTATGGCCAGTAATCCGAGAAAACCGATGGTACCGAACCACAGAATCATGATGGGGCCGAATACCTTGCCGATGACGGCGGTGCCATGCCGTTGCACTAAAAAGAGCCCTATCAGGATTAGACAGGTCAGGGGCACCACGTACCCAGCCGCGGCATCGGTGGCCATATTAAGTCCTTCAATAGCCGAAAGCACAGAAATGGCCGGAGTAATGACCCCGTCGCCGTACAGGAGGGCAGCGCCAGCGGCTGCCAGTATAGTGAGCGCGGCCCACTTATTGCCATTTTTTTTCAATTGTCCCTGCAAGGAGGCAAGGAGAGAAAAGATACCGCCTTCTCCCTTGTTGTCGGCCTGCATGATGAAAACGACATATTTGAGACCAACCACAAGCATCAGCGACCAGAAGATCAGGGAAAGAATGCCGAGGATATTGTCGGGCGTGGCCGTGACGCCATGGCTACCTGAAAAGCATTCCTTGATAGTGTAGATCGGACTGGTGCCGATATCGCCATAAATAACTCCCAGGGCGGCTAGGGCGAGGTGCGGGAGAGGCGGTGCTTTGGGGTGGTGACTGTGATCTTCAGGCGGGTGTAGGGTCGGTTTTGTAACAAGGGGCATAAGGGTTTCTCTCGGTGCTTTCGGCACTCGTCGCGGTAAAAGAATCGGAGTGTATTGTTAAGCCTGCAGGGTGAGAGCAGAAGGGCTCAGGCTGAAAGTGGCTTAACGCATGTGCGATTGGCCTGGAAAAGATTGCCCCGTTTCGTTGCCGTAGAAGGAAGGGGGGCTGATGATCTGATTATATGAGATGATCAATCGGTAATCATTCTTTTTTTTAGGAAATATGCAAGCAGGAAAGAGGGCGCATCGCGCCTCGATCGCAAAGGCAGCGGCTTGTCATGAGGAAGAGTGGCCCCTTCTAACGGGCGGCAAGCCGGGCACGGAGGAACCAGATGATACCGACGATGGCCAGGAGGATGATGACGATGTCAACCTGATGCGAATATTTTTGCACAATGGTCCAGTGCTCACGCAGGCGCATGCCGCAGTAGAGGAGAAAGCCGTTCCACAGGGTGGCGCCAAGGAGGGTCACCAGCAGAAAGGGCAGAAGCGGCATCCGACCCATACCGGCGGGGATGGAGATGAAATGGCGGATCACCGGGATGAAACGGGCCGCAAAGACGGTGAGCACACCTTGCCGCTGGTGGAAATACCGCTCGGTGATTTCGAGGTCGTGCCGGTTGAGGAGGAGATACTTGCCGACTTTGAGTACCAGGGGCTTGCCTCCGTAATAGCCCATTCCGTAGGAGGCCAGCGAGCCGAC